>Ga0114997_10000028_pt1 | contig 93872 bp, 77 predicted proteins | sample ArcticOcean_MG_C_2_FD_87045 | JGI IMG/M metagenome (GOLD analysis project Ga0114997, IMG submission 87045) | Marine microbial communities from western Arctic Ocean - ArcticOcean_MG_CB4_136 | ecosystem: Environmental > Aquatic > Marine > Oceanic | place: Arctic Ocean: Canada Basin | collected... | reverse complement strand
TCAACTTGATTTAAATAGAGGAAGTAAAGTTGAAATTCACGCGAATGAATCTGAATTAGAGACCCCTAGAATATTAATTGAAACAGGCTCAATCATAGACGGATTACAAGTAAAGATTGTTGATGAAAAATATAAAGAATTACCTGAAATGACAATAGGGGAAATCGCAATTTCAGGTTCTTTCATATTCAATGGCTATTACAAAATGTCCGATTTAACAAATGAAAGATTTAATGAAAATAACTATTTAACTCGGGATTTGGGTTTTGTAGATGAATTTGGAAAACTTTATGTTTTAGGAAGAATTGATGATTTAATTATTGTTCAAGGAAGAAATATTTATGCACATCAAGTAGAAGCTTTGGTTTCAGACATAAAAGGTGTAAAGGCTGGAAGAATTTCTGCCTTTGGCATTTTTAATGAACGGGTAGGGTCCGAAAGTTTGATTCTGATTTGTGAAATTAATGATACATCCAATGATGAGGGCATATCTTCCATTAAAGCAGACATTTCAAAGTTATTGCAATCGACCATTGAAATCATTCCAAAAAAGATTGTGTTTGTCAAGCCAGGATGGTTAATGAAAACATCTAGTGGAAAGGTCGGGCGTAAAGAGAATAAGGCAAAATACCTACTAGAAACTACAGAAGGGCAATAAATGAATAGGCAAGAAATCAAAGAAATTATAGAAAAGGCAATAAGAACTGAAACAGAATATGAGGGAGATATTGATGGAAAAATGACCGCAAATGAGATTGATGGATGGGATTCTCTTGCGCATGTCAGAATAATCTTTAGGATAGATCACCACCTTGGTACACAAGTTGACCTTAATGCAACCTATGCAACAAATACTATTACGGATTTAATTGAGTTATTTGTAAATGAAGCGGATTGAATTAATATGAGGATAATGGATATCTATTCGAAAGATGGGGATGAAACCATCAGAGCAGCTGTTATTGGAACATGCAGATTGGTCAGACCTCTGAATAAATTAAGAGAATGTAATGGTGCTGAAGTTGACGGCGTAAAGGTGATTTGGGCTCATTCAGGATTTGCTCATTCAATCCATGACGCATTACAATGGATCTCAATCCTAAATCTTGAAAAAGAAATTCCTACAGAATTAGTGCCTCTCATTTATGGAAAGTCACACGAGGACTCAATTGGCATAAAAAACAAAGCAGAGATTCAAAAAGGAAAAGAACTTGTGGAGTCTATAGATATTTTCTTAATCGAAGTAAGTACTAAAAATAGAGTCTATACTAATGAGTTTGACTTAAATTCAGATTATTTGACGAAACACTTTGTGCGGCCAGGGGGTCTAACATTACTCGATTGGTGGTCGAAAGTTTGCCAAGGTGGTTCTTATTCGAAAGAGGAATTAGAACATCTATTAAAATCCGTATCGAAACTACATCTTGCATTTCCTAACTATTTAGAATCAATACTGTCTCAATGTAAGCGTACTAATGAAACAAATGTAGAGGTATTGAATGCAATTGAATACTTGAAAAATCAAATTCCGAATTCACAATGCATCATTGTTGCAAACCCCGATACATCGAATATTAACTTTACATCGTTTCTAGCATACGAGTCAACTGAAAAAGAGAGTTTTAGGTTTTTAGACCCTAATGCCCTTATTCAAAATTTTGAGCCTGAGGAAGTATTCATGGGTGAAGGAAAAGATACGAATCATTATAATGAATCGTTCGAAGAGCAGATGGGAGAATATATTCGTGATTTTTTATTTTCAAACAACCAGTGTACATATGTAGTGATTGTGAGCGACTTCATCACAGCCAAAACTATTCCCGCTTCTTCAGATGGTGTTATACTTGAAAATAAAAATATATTATTTGAACCACAAGGAAATGAATTTGTCACAGTACAGCTACGAGGAAAAACTATTAATGTTCAAGGATGGTTCAAGTTCTCATTTGAACTGGAAAAGGGAATCCTTGGTGAACACTACTCACCTATATTAAAAGACAGTACTTCAAAAGAATTTACACAAATGCATGAGACAGTAGTTCATGGGAATTCATTTTTTGATTGTGTAGTATGGTTGGACCGTAGAAGTGAGCATTTCTTGGAGATTAAATTGAAACTAAATCTATCCGAAGATTCAAAATTAAAAATGATGAATGTACAATTAGAACCTCTGGAAGACAGTTTTCCAAAACCAATCCACTCAGTACAAGAACCATTGAATCGTTTTAATCCCTGTGTGATACCAACAGATGTCCCTTTACTCGAAATTGAATTACCTGATCTTACAAGGTCCAATGGAACGGGAGGAATAACTATTCCAGAAATATCTGAAGGTGACTCCCCCCTTCTTGAAATTTCTCTCGAACTTCGATGTACCTCTGATGAGGGGGTAGGAATTCGGTTATTTAATGGCCATAATTGGACTGCTGAAATTGCTGAAATCGGTACGGATTTTAAAAAAATATTGATTTCGGAACAAATAGATAATTGTACACAACAAAAACCACGGATAAATTTTATCAATTATTCTAAAGGAACAAAAATACAAATTAAAGATTATTCAATTCGATAAAAGTATTTAATTAATATTTGTATGTGAGGGATATATGATTCGGAGAAAGTTGACTACTTTACAATGGGATGATAATGCAAACTCAGTAAATTGCTCAATTCCAACATATTGAGAACTTTATAGAAATAAATAGCATAATGTATAGTTCAAATTGTTTAGCAGTAAAGCAAATGGTTAGTGCATAATACCCTTTGAATCATCACTGCAAATTACCTGTTTTCCATAGCAGTATGTAAAGAACTCTTAACTCCCGAATTTCCCTGTAGGATTCTGAAATATCTCTAGATCAAAATCAGATATTGACGATAAAAGGTGATCGAATATATCCGCTTGAATTCTTTCATACACTCCCCATTCAATATTTTTACTAAAGCAATAAATCTCTATCGGTAAACCATGTTCTGTTGGTTCTAACTGTCTAACCATCAAGGTTAAATCAGTTCTAAGGTTTTCATTGGCAATTAAATACTGAAGCGTATACTCCCTAAACAGACCGATGTTGGTAAGGTTTCGGCCATTCAGCAAAGATGATTTGTCATGGCTATTAGTGTCGTTGTGAGTTGCAATTTCGCTCTGAACAGATTCAATATAACCTCTCAACAGCTCAAAGCTTTTGTAATGAGCGATTTCTTCATCCGTACAAAACTTGATACTCGTCATGTTGATGTTAAGTGACCTCTTAATCCGTCTCCCTTTAGAATCCGTCATCCCTCTCCAATTCTTAAAAGAGCCTGAAATGAAAGCGTAAGTTGGAATAGTGGAAATAGTTTTGTCCCAGTTTTGAATTTTTACCGTATTCAAAGTAATCTCTAAAACATCTCCATCAGTTCCGTACTTCGGCATGGAAACCCAATCTCCCACCCGAACCATATCGTGTGAAGAAAGCTGAATACTTGCCACCAAACCAAGAATGGTATCCTTAAAAACCAACATGAGTACAGCCGTTAAAGCACCTAAAGCACCCAACAACGCAAATGGATCCCTATCCAGAATAGTTGCAACAATTAAGATTGCAGCCACAACGTAAATCATGAGATTAGCAAGCTGAACATAACTCATAATCGGCTTATCTTTAAAATAAGGGATTCTTGTACTGACTTCCTCCAAGGCTTTTAGCGTCTTAACCAAAACCGACGCTATCACCAATACCAGCGACACCTTTACAGCAAGATGAACAAACGGAATTAGGGAAGAGAAATGCGAAAGAATTGGGGTCGAAAGGTATTGGATAAAAATCAACGGCACTAGAGTAGATAAAGAATTAAACACTTCTTTCTCTAATAATATATCATCCCAATCGTTATTAGAATTTTTAATAAACTTCCGAATGCCTTGAACGATAAACTTCCTTGTTACAAAATTGCCCAATAAACACACCACTAAAAGAATCATTGAACTAATTCCCAGCAAGACATAATGAGTCATTTCTAATCCTAATCCTCTAGTGGTTAGGAAGTTTTGCATCCATAATTCTGGATTCATCAATTCGTTTATCATCACCTCATTATTTAATGTGCCGTAATAATAGCTTCGATTGCCAAATTCTGCTGGCGAAACGGTAGATGCCGATGGATGACCCCTTGCGACTTATCCTATCAATTGATTAATGCAGTAGATTGCTATCGACTAGATATGTCGAAAGCCACCAGAGCCTTCCTCGATATCGTGAAAACTGTTGCTGGAATGTCTGGACTTCGACTCGATCGCAGCGCTGTGCAAATCGGTACAACATTATTGCTCATTGCACTCTCATTCTTTCTCTCTCTAACATTGATTACGACCTCTGAAGGGGCGCTGATCTATGTTGTTGCCGTCTGGTGCATCTACTATGCAGGTCACATCATCTTCTTCAAAGTAAGATTGCATAGTCTCATGCACGCTCGCTTGGGAAGAGAAAGGGCTTAGACAGTTTACGAATCGATATTAGGTGTCGTTTACTTCAACCAAGGTTGGTGTGTAGCGATATTCTTGCAACATTACACAAGTAGTCTTGACGTATCAATACCTCCTCTCTTGGTCTTCCTGAGTGGAGCAATCATCTTTCTGTTCAGCACAGTGACCAAAGTCTGGGCAACTCTTCTAGTCGGCATGGATGTGTACTACTATCGTGATTTGTTTCAGGATGAAGCTGGTGACGACAGGGCCCTATTCCATATTCTCGAACCCGATGTATGGGGTAGGAAATCTTTCGCTATATGGTGCAGCCATTGAAGCAGGTTCATTTGAGGGTTTGTTGGTCGCTATAATTTTCCAAGGGAGCATCTATTTTTTCTACGGCATGGTTGAACTCCCCTTCATTCGCCAGGTATATTCCAGTCATGATTGAATAAAGGTGAAGGAGGTATTCTGTTTATATCATCAATTCCAGTCCTCATCATTTTCAAACTGGCCCTGAAATTGCTGATTTTTAGGTGGAACTTGTTCTATTTTACGTTCTACTAGTGTTCTAATTGTCACTTGATATATCATCACAGCCAAAACAAATACTCCTCCTGAAACATTTCTTAAAGCCAAACCGCCTTCGATTGGTTCTCTATCAGTCAACATCACTTCATGCGAAGCGTTAACATTGAAATTTATCTTTACTTCATTACTCTCTGTATCAGAGAGACTGCTATGAAAAGTCAGAGTACCAATATACTGCCATTCCCCAGAAGTTGCTTGTCGAAATTCAAAAAGATCTGTAGAACACGAGGGATCCCAGATTAAATCCCCCATATTGAAGAATAAATCGTAATAGAATTCCACTTGAACTTCTTCGCAATTAGTGTGCTTAGTGTAAACTCTATACCCCTCATTTCCATCTTCCACAATGAACGTTCCCTCTTTAGGTGTCGTGAAACCATTTTCCTGTGCATCGTACATCACTAATTCATAACTTCCAAAGAGAAAAAGAAGCACTGCTATGCCGGCTAAACCATAAGAAACGACTTTCCCTATCATTATATCTTTTTGTCCCATTACTTGCACTACTAGTATAACAACCATAATTGTTACTCTAAATTATTATTTGAGCCCCAAATTTTTTACCCCCTTTGAAGGCCGGACTGAATTTCCCTAAATTTCAACGGTTCAAGAATCTTGATTTTTAGATAATTTTTATTCGGATTTATTGGCTTGGGGGACAAATAGGCAAGTATATATGTCTCTTAGTATAATGATTATTTAATATAAAGGAGAGGAATTAAAATGAAAAATATAAACAAAATAGATGCTGGAAATATGAACTTTTATGACGATGACCAATTAGCTGAATTCTTGATTGAAATTGCAAATACAAGACATCCTAAATTGAAATTATTTCCATTAGAATTAGAGCAAGTAAAAAGTCATTCTGATGAAATAGAATCGAGAGATAAATTTGGAATGCTAGGTAAATTACACAACATAACTGTTTCAGGAATTTTAAGCAATGGGAGTAAAAGACAAAGCGTGGCAATATCATTCTTAGTCAGTTCAATAGATATTGAAGAAGATACTAATTTCAGAATTTAAACCCTCTTTTTGAACCATCAACTAATCGAACTCGGATGTACGCAAAGGATTATTCTGCAGTGTGTTACAATAGAATCCAGATACCGAATCCAGTAAGCACGAGTCCCATCGTTAATTCGATATTGCGAGCATTTTCTTCAAGTTTTGTTAGCAGAGGTGTGCCGGATATGATAAGTGCCACTAACACATACCATCCTCCATCGATACACATTGCGATACATGCAATCAACACTCGTTCGCCCCCTGTGAAGTCGGGTTGAACGAATTGACTGAATATAGCGATTAGGAATGCAAGGATCTTTGGATTAAGGAAGGCGATAAGAAAACCTTCTGCAAATCCTCGACGTTCTGATGATTGGTGTGTATCCTCACCACTTGAACCTCGAAACATTACTACTGCTAGAAGTAGCAGGAAAAAGCCTCCAATAACCTCCAATGCATCAGCAGCGCCGCTTGCACTGGCTTTCAGTTGAGCAATCCCTGTGATTGCGATAAACGCATAGAGTCCAAATCCTATTCCGTGCCCCAAGCCGCAGGCCATCCCTCGTTTCTTCCCTCCCTCTATGGTGTTACGAATGAGAACGACTAACGAAGGCCCTGGTGAAATTGCCCCAAGAATCAGTACTATGACAATAGGAGCGAGTGCAGTCAGGTCCATGCTCCAGTGGTGAAGCTCTCAACTTTCAAACTTGCTGGGCTTTGAATGAGTAATATTGTTTGCTACGTATGTGTGTAATTAGAGTATTTAAGAACTTAATATAGATTCTTAAGTAAACTTTTAATCTATTTTAATAATTAATAGTCATCCTCATCATCTTCATAATTACCCCAAGTACCTGATTTAATCATATGATCTATTCTTTTACTAGCTTTCTTTCTTTCTTGAAGTGAAAATGGTATTAGTATAAAATTTAAAGATAATACAATAATAGTGACTAATCCTGCAATTTGAAATGTTGTTTTATCCATATATTCTAGTAATTCTACTTCAAAATTAGTACCTGTTATGGTTTCTGGAGTAGGTGGTGGTGCAGGAATCCATTCAGGATGATATTCAGAAACATCTACCTCTTCAACATTAACTTCTATCCAATTCCCTTGTATTGGAGTACTTTGTTCATTTCCAAGAGCATCAACAGGGGCTAAATAGTAATAATAAACTCTGTCTGGACGTATACCGATGTCTATTTCTATATTTTCAAATTCTCCATCTGTATATGTTGTAAATATATTCTTGCCACTGTCGATGAATTCAATGGATGTTCCAGGGACAATATTTTCATATGTTATTAATGGCATAGCGAATTGTAAATCAAGGACATATTGTTCAGTTCTATAAAGTTTAAAGTCAACAGATTCAGATATGCTCATTGGCCAATTCCAGTTTAATTTTACAGAATAACATCGAGAATAATCTAAATTTTCTTCTAGGCAAGTAGATGAGTTATCATATAGTACTTTTTGATTTAAGTTACTTAATATAATCAATGGTGGGTTATTGTCTCCGCAAACACCTTCGCCTTGGCCATTTTCATTTATCCCCGTTACAGCACCATTTTCCCACAATGTTTCTCCTTGTCTATTCGTGACTACAATCACATATGAAGCACAAATATTGGTATCTAATGGGTTTGGATCATACCATCTTTGATCAAAATCTAATTTGTAACAATCATCAATTTCAGTATTATAATTCAGGCTATTGGAATCTAATTCATCAACACATTGGATTGCTTGAGATGTTTCACTAGAAGTGTATGATATTGGAGTGTTTAAACTAAATGAATCTGACAATTTATTTTGTGTAAGTTGTCCCCAATCTTCAGCTAAGGTGCCATTTAATGCATTATATGGAATTAATAGATTTTCAGTTCCTATATTTCTATATACTTCCCATTCAAGAATTAGTGGATTATTTATATCTCCAATTACATTCCAGGTTAGCATCATTCCTCCTGCTTGATATGGAACGGCATCTATATTTGTAACTGATAAATTAATCCATCCAATTTTTGCAGTAATTAAGAACATACCATCTGTTGGTGTCATGATATGATATAGTCCCGTATTTTGTTCTAATGTGACGTAATTTGAATCTAATTCAATAGGAGAGGGATCAGTTATATGTTCTATCCAATATATTTTAATCGAACTATTATCCTCTACTTCTGGAGGTAATAACTTTTCTAAATTAAAAGTCATTTCTAATCGCTCTAATTCAGGATCTTGACCAATATTTAAACTATTGATTGTATTGACATCTAAGGTATACAATGGAGTTAGACTTTCATCAATAGAATAAGTAATTAATTCTGGTACTAGTTCTAATTCTATATCTACATATGCCGCAGATCTAGTTGGAGCAACACCATATATCATGTCACCCCCATAGGAAAAGAAAGTAGTGTTAACAATTACCAATTCAAAATCAACGAATGTTATCCGACTTAATGAATCAGTTACTGTTAATGTCATTTGATGTGTTCCCGTACCCATGTGTCTTGCGGTTAAGTTTACTTCTTCTCCTGTCGCCATTGACCAACCGTTACGTGACCAATCGAAAGTGAGTGGGGTTGGTGCATTGGAACTTATTGATGCAATAAGATGAATCTTGTCATCGAACGTAAATACTCCATCTTCTCTTTCAAGGATTACGCTAGCGTTTAATTCCCCTGCAATTATATCTACAGGAATTAATAGATTATTATCTGAAATATTTTTATCAACATATGTTTGATAAGATTCATCTATTGTGATTGTAAAATTAGTTCGCCCAGGATTAAGCAAATCAAAATAGCATGTTTTAGAATCTCCTGGATGTAAATCAATATCTCCACAAATTTGTATGATGTCTGTATAACTCCCCTCATATATTTGTTCTAATTTTAAATTATAATTATATGTTGAAATGTTTCCTTTATTCTCTACTACTAACTTCATCGAGTTTAATCCTGCGTACCAAATATCCCCTTCGGAATCAATAATTGATTCTGGTTGGTTAATTATAATATCTAGCGTATCATCAAAAACGATTTGCGAATAATGTAAATTGTTCAGATGATTCATATCTTCTCCTAAATTGAAAAGACCATATTTTAGTGTAAATAATCCCTCTCTGGGAGAATTAAGATTTGGCAATACAACACTTATGGGAACTAACTCTGAGGTTCCAGTTTGGAAATTAGCCGTATTTGTCATACCTTGAGCAAAAACAACTCCACCATCTATTAATTGCCATCCAACTTCAGCAAGGCTATTTTCTTGCCAATTCTCTACTGTTCCATTTAATGTTAATGCATAATCTTTGTTAGAATTATAAATTGTATATCCGTTATGTACGTTTAAATTTGGAACCACGGGAAGGATTTCATAAGTACTATCTACTACAAAATCCGTAAATGCATCAACTACAGCAATTACTATGTATATTTCATCATTTAGTGTGTTAATATCACTTTCTTGATAATTTACTTTTAGTGTGTAATCTCCGCTATTGGTTGCCTGAAATGTTCCAAATGAAATCAACTTTCTAGCATTCGGGGCAATGTTTGCAGTAAATGTAGTGCCACCATCTATTGAATTATTTGCATCACAATTAGATTCGGTCATGTTACCTTCACAAAATGCCCATTCAATCCACCTTATCGCATTAAATGCATCATCTTGATCAAGATTTTTCGCATATATCTCTAAGGGTATAGAATCTTCAAGTGGATAACTAATTCCCTGTTGAAGTCCGGTTGTTTCTTCAAACCCCATGTCTAGATTTGTATTTGCTGAAACAGTTGTAAGAGGTATCGTTGAAAGAGTCATAATAATTACTAAAGTCATACTAATTCTTGTCATTTTTTTCCTTGCAGAAAAATCTGCGAAGTCCACGTTAGTATAACCCACGATTTAATAGGAATCATCTATATCGTAAATATCAAACGGTCACATGATGGTAAAAGTGTATGGTTTTGGGGATTTAAATTATTTCTGTGATTGAATAATTTCTATGGAATTGGGGGTATATTTCTTACTTCCACACATCAGTCTTATCTCCTTTGCCGAACCTCTTAGTTTTGTGAAGCGAGTCCAAGACGAGTTGTATCGCGATGAAAATGCTATGACTGCTGTAATAGAATTTTTATCGGCATTCATATTATTTCTTATGCTTGTAACAGCATTTTTATCTCTTGCTCAGTTACAATTAGGGCCAAATACTCCTGATATTGATCGATTAGAACGATCAGCAGTCGAAGCAATGGATAAACTTACAGGCAGTGAAGGATATCACATCCCCTTTGAAAATGGAGTTAAAGATGTTGAAAATGCAACTATTGATTGGCATTTATTGACTCCAGAAGAATTGAACTCTGGAGCATTAATACCAGGATTGCTAAGCGAAAGAGGTAGGTTATCGACACTTAAAGTAGATTCATTAAAATCTTTGACTGAAGATACCTTCAGTAAAGGATTAGGATTAAATGAAGATTATGATGTTCGATTATTGGTACGTGTAGAGAGTTCTTCTAATTCCTCTAGAGTGGGTGAATTATTATTTGATGACGGTACCCATAGAAACAATTCATTTTCTAGTATCTCAATAAGTAGGACGATGCATATGGCGGACGAAGTGGTGTTAGTAAGCTTGGAAGTGCATATTGGGGCTGGTTTTAATGACAGATTGATTATGGCGGAAATAATGATTGATCCTGCATCAGGTGGACCAGAATGGATAGAATTACAGAATCTAGATCAATTTGCTGTCAACTTATCTGGATGGAGTATTTCTAGGCTTTCAAATGGGGTCGTCTCAGCACATGAATTAATTACTTCTGGTGTAGTTCCAGGAGATAGTTTCCTTTTACTTTCTGGTAACCCATCAATACAACAAAACTTAGGAGATGGGCTAGTAATGGATTTAGGAGTTTCTGGAGTGCTAGGGAGTGGTCAAATAAGTTCACTCGAATCAAGTGGTGGTCAAATTTTATTCCAGTATGCGGAATATAATTCTGCTTTGACATATAAATTAATCGATTTTAGATGGAATAGTACTTGGAATATAAATGCAGGATATTCACTTGTATGGAATAATAATGATTTTTCTAATTCGTCAAATTGGTTTCCATTAGAAGACGGTACCCCCGGTTCAAAATAACCCATGATTTCATGAACCCAATCAGTACACGAGGTAATGAATCACATGGAATCTACTGCTGGATATGTCCGTGACCGTTGCGTAACTGGTATACATGGTCTTGATGAGATATTACGTGGAGGTATACCATATGGGTCTACTGTTTTAGCTTCAGGTTCTTGCGGTTGTGGAAAAACAACATTAGGTTTAGAATTTTTAGTTAGGGGTGCAGAAAACGGAGAAGCATGTGCCCATTTTACTGCTACAGAGCCATCAGTGAAATTACTTGACAATGTACGTCAATATGACTTTTTTGATATGAATATGGTAGATAAAGGGCTGATTAATGTATTTGATATGGATGTATTATATTCATGGCTTGGATTGACAAAAGCAACATTTGATTTGGGAGATATTCACGCATTAATAAATGCAATTACAGATATTGTAAATACGATTGGAGTCACGAGATTAGTAATTGATTCAGTTACAACACTTTGTTATAAGATTCAAAGTGAGCAATTGATTAGAGATTTCCTTTTTACTTTAGGAAAGAAATTATCTACTTTAGGGTGTACTACATTATTAATTTCTGAGATCACATCTGAAAAAGCAGGAGTAAATATGTGGTCTTCTTTTGGTGTAGAAGAAGCAATTAGTGATGGAATTATTGTATTGGGGGATGTCGAGAGAATGGGGCATTTACTTAGATTCTTACAAGTTGTCAAAATGAGAGGGACCTCTCATAGTCGTGCGAAATATGCCGTAGAATTAACCTCAATTGGAGTAATGCTTACGCCAATGTTAAAATGGGGATCTTCAGGATAGAGGTGAATTAAAATGATAGAATTAGATCAAAAAATAGCAGAGCAATTGAGTGAAGTAGGATTGAACAGCTCAATTCAAGTTCGTTGCGGAACTTCAAATTCATTTACAGTAACGGCAAGTGTCATTCATCCACTCATTAATGTATTTGATATGGGAGGTGTATATATCTCGGCATCTCGGGGTGCAAATGAAATTATTGAGGGTTTAGAATCAGTAGGAATAGCAACAGGAAATATACAATTTTTAGATATGGTTTCATCTGGAATATTAGGTGGGACAAATACAGAACATACTAATATTTCATATATCGATTCACCAATAATGCTCGAAAGTGCATTATTACGTACTATGTATCAAATGAGAAGATCAGTAAATGAAAGAAATTTTGTTATTTTAGACAGTGTTAATGCATTGGCAATATATAATGAAGAAAGAATGTTAGCAGAATACTTGCATACTTTTGTTAATACATTTAGACAAAGAGAAGTACTTTCAGTAATTATTAATGTTCCGGATCAGACTCCACCTGGTGTGTTAGCGAATTTAGATTTATATTGTACCGAATTAATCGATAGAGGACAAATAGTAATTAATTAAGGAGCTGAAAAAAATGGATGATAAGTCGAAATTTAATATCTCTCCCGAAGACGAAAAGTTTTTTGGAAAGATGGGTAGTTTTGGCATTCCCAAATTTGATAAAATTATGAGTGGGGGTGTACCTAGAGGGTTTACCATTTTAGCACTTACAGATCCAGGTGCTGGTGCAGAATTATTTGCAAAGCAATTTCTATCCCCTTCTGAAGAACCAGAAAATACCGTATATATCTCTACAAATGAAACACATGATGAAATATTGGGAGTTTTTAATAAATATAATTGGTTAAATGAATTACAAATTATTAGTATAGGTTCTGAATATAATAAGAGAGTCTTAGGAAAAGAATTACAAGCTAGTAAATATCGCCTTGAAGGATTTAAAATGGAAGATATTCAAAGACTTTCACAAACCAGATTTGTAGATGATGAAACTGAAGATTTTTTGACAGAAATGGCCAATAATGTCATGGAAAGAGAGCCCTTTTTTCGTTGTGCAGTTGAAAATTTAGATTTCTTTTTCCAACGTTATGATAAAAGCAGAGTTATCTCTATGTTGAGAATGATGCAAGCACATACACAGATGGTTAAAGGAATTTTATTGTTATGCGTAAGTACAGATTCATTAGATACATCATTGGAAATGGAGATGTCTTCTCTTGCAGATATGGTACTTACTTTTGGAGTTCATATGATCGGAAGTGAATTTGAAACTAGAATGATAGTAAGGAAATTTAGAAATGCACCTGAAAACTTGTCTGTTATGAGTTATAGAGTAACTCCAGAAGAAGGAATTACTCCAGAAACGGTACAAAGAATCGCATGAGCGGAGGGTTTAGTATGGTTTGCGGCTCTGGTATTTACGGAGAGGCTCAACAAATGCAGGTTCGAAGAAATTTAGAGTCGAATGAATCAGCAGTTAGCCCAGTCATTGCAACCGTGCTTTTATTGGCAATTACTATATTGTTGACCTCAATTATTGTAATTATGGTTTCAGGGAGTATTAATACTGTTGAAAAAGCACCTCCAATAGCAGAAGTGAGCGTTACAGGCTTAGATAATGGGTTTCAGATAGTTAAATTCACAGGATTAAATAAACATTTAGATCCTGATATGGTTGAATTCAATATATTTCATTCAGAAGATCTTAATCAAACAGGATTTACAGGCGTTGCAGGAGATGCGGATGTCTATGGGAGAATTGGATCAGTAGTGGCATTTCATGATAAAGATGCGAAATATACAGTTAATGAAGGTGATTATTTCATAATAAATTCAACTGCAGCTGGCACTGATGATGGAATGTGGATTATTCGTTTATATTATTTAAGATCAAATTCGGAATTATCACAGATTAGATTGCCTGCAATTTAATCATCCACCAATATATGACATTTCAATTTTTTCAGGAGTGGAAATATATTCATTTCTAAGTTCTGAAAATCTATCGTCTCTTTGCTCCCAAATAGTTTTAATTTCTTCTGTGATATTGCCTCCATTTCTCAATATTTCTTTTATATCAAACCCTTTAAATCCAAAAAGGCAGGTATATAATTTCCCATCTGATGAAAGTCTTGCTCTAGTGCAATCAGAACAGAATGGTTGAGAGATAGAGGAAATAACTTCAATTTTTTGATTACTCTTGTAGTCAATCCATTGTTCAGCTACATCAGAAACTTTCTCTCTTCCTAGAGGTACAAAGTCATATTTTTTATTTATTTTTTCCAAAATTTCGTTTTTAGTCATTACCTGATTTAAATCCCAACTATTTGAATTACCTACATCCATAAATTCTATAAATCTCAAAACTATATTTTTATTTTTAAAATATTCAATTAAAGGAACGATTTGATTTTCATTTACGCCTTTCCGAATCACACAATTTACTTTTAGGCCTTGAAAACCTGAACTTATCGCCGAATCAATACCTTCTAAAACTTGAGAAATGGGAATTTCGGTGTCATTCATCACAGCAAATAACTCTGGCTCAAGAGCATCAAGAGATATTGTAATTCGATCTAAGCCAGCCAGCCTAAGTTTTTTTGAATGAGATTTCAATAATGAACCATTTGTAGTAAGTGCGATTTCAAGTTTTGGATGAGCAGAATTAATTAATTGAATTAGTTTATCTACATCTTTTCTTATTAATGGTTCACCTCCCGTCAATCTTATTTTTTTAAGGCCTAATTTTACAAATGAATCAATAATCACAACTATTTCTTCATAAGATAGCATTTCCTGACGAGGTAAAAATTTCCAATTCTTGTCAAAAACTTCACGCGGCATACAATATCTACATCGAAAATTACATCTGTCAGTAATTGAAATCCTTAGGTCTTGTAGATTTCTTCCCAATTTGTCAGCGACGATAATTCCACCTCAATTTAGTCGCAGAGCCGAGGATATAAATTGTAATTGCGCTTAAATGACTATAGTCAAGTTTTGTTCTGCCTACAACATACATGCAGCAAAAATCAAAATCAGAGGCTAAAATAGTTGATGATTACGACGATTTTATTTCACATAAAAAAGATTTCTTTACTTTTAGTTCAGAATTCAAACCCCCAGATCAGATTATTTGGGAGTTGCCTTGTTCAAAAAGTCATTTTATTAGGTGGTTATTTATTGCGGCACAATCAGAGAATGATACAGTAATAAAGACACCTTGTAGAATTGGTGATGATATAACCTCTTGTGCAAACGTGTTAGAAGTATTAGGTGTAAATATTCAGAAAAATAATGATACGTGGGTAGTAAATGGTTGTAAACCTGGCTCATATAATCTTAATCCAGGTATTTTAGATTGTGGAAATAGTGCTACAACCTTAAGGTTCATATCATTTTTAGTTGCTAGGAATGGGATAAATGCTACAATAAAAGGAGATGAATCACTTTCATCTAGAAATTTTTCTGAATTAATTTATATTTTAGAAAAAGGCGGTATTTCAATAAAGAAAGAACCGAGTAAATTTTTACCATTCACCTTAAGCGGAATTTTCAATTTAAGTGAAATAGATGTATTCACTAACAAGACTTCCCAATTACTTTCAGCAATATTAATCACAATGCCAAGTTCTATAGAAAAAAATAAGTTAATATTTTCTGAGAAAATTGTATCTAAACCATATTTCAATCTTACTTTAAAGTTATGTAAAAAAACAGGAGCAGAGGTTAATTATTTAGGGAAGATACTTGAAATAAAAACTTGGATTCCTCAGATAATTAATCCAGTTGTTATTCCTGGTGAAGCTTCTTTGATTGTATTTGCATTGTTATTTTGTAAATTACACGGGTGTTCAGTATTAGTGAAAAATTGCCCTAGTGATGAAGAATCATTAGGATTCTATAAATTAAAAGAATATGTTTCAAACCTAGGGTTGGTTTGGATTCAAGGCCATGGCAGTATTAAATTGAATATAGCTGAGGGTGAATCGGATAATTTTACAATAGATATTAGTGAGAATATTGATTTAATAACGCCATTAAGCCTCTTGTTGGCAATTTCTAAAGGTGGAACGATAAAAGGAATTACTCATGCAGAAAATAAGGAATCAAATAGAATTAAGTCAACAATTGATCTTTGTGAGAAATTTGGCTTTAAATCAAGTTATAATTCTGAGTTAATAATTTATCAATCTAATATTTCACCTCCTAAAAATTTAATCTTTGCCAATCGGGATCATAGGCTACAAATGTCTGCAATGATATTACTTACCTATTCAGGGGGTATGGCTGATTCATTTGAATGGTACGCCAATAGTGATCCTGATTTTATGAAAAGGTTATACTGCCAAGGGGTAAGTATTAACTAACCATGCCTTCCGAAATGCCTATCTAATTCATCTATTGATATTTTTAATGCTGTTGGACGGCCATGGACACAGGCCCATGGATTTTGAATATTATTCATGTCAGATAATAAACGTCTCATTTCAGGCAAGCTTAGAATTTGATTAGCTTTTACAGCACCCCTGCATGACTGCATAAATGCAACATGATCTTTTAATTTTTCAGCAGAATTTAATCTTCTTCCTTCATCTCCAATATCTTGAATCAAATCTCTCAAAAAAGTCATAATTTTTTCAGACGGTAATGCCGCAGGTTGAGCAATTAACCTCCATTTTCCATTAAATTCGTCTATTTTAAAACCTAGTTCCTCAACCCGCTCTTTTTGAGATCTTAATCGTTCTGATTCGATTGCAGTTAAAGATAATTCTAATGGTTCAAGTCTTGATTGAGGAAGCCATGATTGTTTTGAATACCTTAATCGTTCAAATCTAATTCTCTCATGTAAAGCATGTTGATCTACCAATAGTAATTCTTTTCCTGTTTGTACAACAATATATGAGTTAGCAAATTGACATAAAGGAGTCATATCTGGTAATTGGTTGTTATTTGTAAGTTCTAATGTCGGTTCATCAACAGGGCTTACGGCTTTAATTTTCCCTGAATGCCTGTGTAATTCACGTTCTTCACTGGAAAGTGCAGGGGCGATTGGTTCACTATCTAATTCCGGTAGCGTTTTTTGTATTGATGGAGATGTACTGATTTGAATAAGTTGTTCTTTTTCGTCATTCATGTCTTCAATAATTTCTTTATTTAATGAAAGTTGCTTTCCCGCAGACTCCACCCATTTAGGTTTATTTGATTTTGAAACTGTATCTCTCTTAACCTCATTATTATTTGTTGTAATTCCCGTCAGTTTACTTTTATTTTCTGGTTGTGTTGGAATTTTAGAAAGAGTGTGCTGAATACACCGTTCTAATCTTTGAAGTACCCTCCAAGAATGTTTTAGCCTTATTTCTCTTTTTGTAGGGTGTACATTCACATCTAACTCATTTGCAGGTAAGTTTAGATTTAATACTGCAACCGGATGCCTTCCGACCATTAATCTGGTATGGTATCCTCTACGTATTGCTTCTGAAAATGGTTGACTGGTAACTACTCTATTATTTACTAAAACATGCACATCATCAATTCTCCCTCTTGTTAGTTCTGGAGGGGAGATCCAACCCGACCAGGATTCTTCTCCTGGTGCATCTTCATCACCAGGTGGAGATTCTAATTGAATTAATTTAGTTGCTGACAAACCTAGTAAATCGAATAAACGATCTTGTAAATTTATTACCGAGGGAACATTTAGCATTAATCTCCCTTCGTTTTTTAAATTAAATGCGATATTTGGATGAGCCATAGCATGTTGTACTGTAATTTCAACTATTTTTGCTGATTCAGTAGCTGGCCTTCTTTGAAATGCAAGTCTTGCAGGAACATTATAGAATATCTCCATAATCTTTACAATAGTGCCTTGATTCATTGCATATGGCTCAATATTTTCTCTATCCCCTCCTGAAACCTTTAACTGAAATCCATCACAATCACTTTTTCTGCTAGATATTTGTAATTTTGAGATTGCAGCAATAGATGATAGCGCTTCTCCCCTAAATCCAAGACTATATATCTCACCTAGGTCTTCAATACGAGTTAATTTACTAGTTGCATGACGTTCTATAGATAAGTTCAATTGATCCTTACTTATTCCAATTCCATCGTCAGTAATAATTATCGAATCAAAACCACCGTTTTCAATTTCAATAATAATATTTGATGCACCGGCATCTATACTGTTTTCAATTAATTCTTTAACTACTTGTGCAGGTCTTTCTACTACTTCTCCAGCAGCAATTTTAGAAATAGTTTTCTCATCTAATTTCTGGATTTCATTTTGCAATCTCATTCCTCCATTAGTTCATGTTTTCCATCCAAGAGTCGTTTTAATTTGTATATTTTTTCTAAAGCATCTCTAGGGGATAAAAGATCAGGATCAATTTCCTCTAAATATGTAATTGTGGCTATTTCACAAGGGTTTTGTTTATGTTCTTGAGGCGTCGATACCGATTCAAGAGATATCTCTTTTTGGTCATTAGCTGAAACAACATATCTTAGTAGGCTTGCTTGACCTATATCTCTTTTTAAAGGCTGTCCAAACCCTGCTTTAGCTCCAGATGCTTGCATTTCTAAGAATGATAATAATTCTGCGGCTCTTTCAACAATATTTGATGGAAGACCCGCTAATGCCGCAACTTGGACTCCATATGATTCATCGCATGCTCCATCCGTAACATTGTATAGGAATTTTAAACCACTTTCTAATTCTGCGATTCTGACGTGAACATTTGTAAATCCTTCTAGTTGTTCTTCAAGCCCTACTAATTGGTGATAGTGGGTTGCAAATAAGGTTCTTGCCTTTAATCTAGTGTCGATGTCCTCACAAACAGCCCAAGCAATCGATAAACCATCAAATGTGGAGGTACCTCTTCCAACTTCATCAAGTAAAATTAAACTTTTAGATGTTGCTCTTCTTAGAATGTGAGCAACTTCAATCATTTCTAACATGAATGTCGAACGCCCTCTTTTCAAATCATCACTTGCACCGACTCTTGTAAAGATTCTATCCACAATTCCAATTTTTGCTTTATCTGCAGGAACAAAAGAACCCATTTGAGCAAGAATTACAATCAATGCATTTTGTCTTAGATATGTGGACTTACCTCCCATATTTGGTCCAGTAATTAGTAATAATCGTCTTTTTTGATTCATTTTAATATCATTACTTACATATTCAGACATTTTTTCTAGTACTGGATGTCTACCTTTACTGATTTCGATTTTATTGTCCTCAATTAAATCAGGTCTACACCAATTTCGACTTCTAGCTGTTTCAGCAAGACTTGTAATCACATCAAGTGTAGATATAGAATCAGCAATTTGTATTAAGGATGAAGATTCAGTTCTACATTCATCTCTTAAGGTACAGAATAATTGATATTCTAGTCGTTTTCCTTTTTCATCAGCATTAAATAATACATCTTCTTTTTGTTTAAGTTCTTCAGTGATGAAACGTTCAGCATTAGTCATAGTTTGTTTTCTTCTATAGTTTTCTGGAATTTTTTCTAGATGTTTTTTTGTTACTTCTATAAACCAACCGAATTGGCGATTATGCCTTACTTTCAAGGACGGTATTTCTAATCTCTCACGTTCATTCGTTTCTAATTCATGTAGCCAATTAATGCCTTCAGAAACACTTTTTCTAAATATGTCTAGTTCAGGAGAATAGCTTTCTTTGAAAATATTCCCCTCGCGTATTCCAATTGGTTGTTCATCAAGTAATGCTTCATCAATATTGATTTTCATTCCCTCTAGTGAATCTAGATCGTTAGCAATTTCCTGGAGGAACTCATTATTAGATTCTATGAGCATATTTTTTATTTGTGGCATTTTACTCAAAGCAGTTGAAATTGCCACTAAATCTCTACTTGTTATACGCCCATATGATAGTTTTGTAGCTAATCTCTCCAAATCTCTCATTCCTTTAAGCGAGTCTCTTATCTCCTGTAATCTTCTATTTGATCTAATTAAGTCAGATATTGCAGCTTGCCTTTTATTGATTAGGGTGATGTTTTTCAATGGCCTCATTATCCAATTACGCATTCTTCTTCTTCCCATCCAAGTACGAGTATTATCTATAGAATGAAATAATGAGCCTTCTTTTTCATTTGCTAGTGTTTTTATTAATTCTAAATTTTTTAATGTAGTATTGTCTAAGGTTACTATATCCTCTTCTTGTTGTAGTGTGGGATCTCTAAGTTGTAGTTTTTCATCTTTGTATAAATTTGCCAAGTATGATGATGCTAAACCTAATGCATCAATGCATATTTCAGAATCATCTAGTCCAAGAGAACCTAGATCTTTTAATTTAAAATTACCTTTTACAAATTCTATTGATTTTTTAGTTGATATTTCATGTTGTGAAGTACTATCGATTTCTATGGCAGATATTATCTGATTTATTTGTTCTGTATTGGCAGTATTACTTCGCATTACTAATTCGCTTAATTCCCATCGCATTAGTTCATTAGAGCATTGATTCACATAATCAGTTTCTTTGAATTCCATAGACCATACTTCACTAGTGGAAACATCAATAATTGCGATTCCAATAATTCCCTTTTTTATCACTATTGAGGCAAGTCTTGATGCTTTATCTTGTTCAAGTAATCCCTCTTCATATAAGCTACCAGGAGTATAAACTCTTGTAACTATTCGTTCTAATAATTTTGCACCTGGTCTTAATTCTTGTTCTTGTTCACATAATGTTATTTTGTAACCTTTTTTTACCATTTTTCTCAGATTACCTTCAAGAGCATGCCAAGGAAAACCAGCCATTGGTATTGGGTTTTCAGAATTTTTATCTCTACTAGTGAGTGTTAATCCAATCTCTTTTGAAACAATTTCAGCATCTTCATGAAACATCTCATAAAAATCACCCATTCTAAAAAATAAGATAGTGTCTGGATGAGCGTGTTTAATCTCGAAATACTGGTCCATCATATTACGGCTCAACCTGCAACACACCCTCGTAGGATTATCTCAGGCTACAGAAGGTTCATGAGATTGCCGATAATAAAATAATTTACCAAGCGCCCTTTCCTCTATTTTCATAAAATTGCCATGCAGTTGCACCAAATGCAGAAATTGCTATTATGAATACAACTAATTGACCAAGCATATCCATACTTCTCAAGACTGATTGGCTTGCGGAGGTATCTAATGTAGCTTTTACTTCATTTCCCTCATCATCTACTCCATAGAATTGAATCTCACTACCGCTCAACTTTGCTAATCTAGCATTAATTTCATATTTTTCTGGCAGTTGTAAGTCTTTAATTACTTGTGAACCATCGTCTTTTTGATTATTAATCTTTTTAATTTCTAAGGAATTTGTTGCAGATGAAATCCACAAACTACCATCTGTGTCTATTGCTCCTGCAGATCCTCCTCCTTCACATAACTCTGAAACAATACTTTCCAAACTTATGATTAAGCAATCTGTTGGTCCTATTACTACTGCAGCGTTATGATCTCCCCATGAATTCTTTAGATTAATTATCTGAGATAGTTCTACTCCTGCTTTAGAATGAATTAATTGAAGGTTAGGGCTTTCAGTATCTGATGCCCATACATCATAAAGAGTTCCAATTGTAAGGGCGTTTGTAGGGTTTATTCCAAATACCGAAGAAGAGCCAATTACCAAAGCCCTTTCAGAATCGATCATTTCAATATGCGTAAGTTGAACGTGACTTTGGTGTGGTGCGACATTGCTTCCAATTTGTTGAAGTTCTTCATCCTCATTAGTTGAATTTGAATCTTCATTTTCGTTTAAATTGCTTAGACTTGTCCCATCACTTCCTGTAGATGGGGGTGATGTACCACTAGAAACTTCAGTGCCACTAAAATAGTGTACCATTGAACTATCTGTTGATTGTGTAATTATAAATCCAGAAACTCCGCTACTGCTTATGTCTATTACGCGATGATTTGTTAAATTGTCTGCCCAATTCATTACCATTTGATTTGATGAGTTTCCGATTCCAGTCCATACTTCTACGCCGTCATTTGTCCCAATAACCCAATGTTGTAATATTGGTCCCCAGTCAACTGCATTTGGCTCTGAATCATATGTGATTGAATTCCAGCCGTCAGTATTGTCCCAACTCATCAAATTTTTACTTCCAGAATTAGAAAATATTGCTAATGCTTTAGAACCATCATCATTCCAATCTATGTCAATTAGTGTGCCTTGTTCATTTACTTCTGATTGAACCCATCCCGAAAGTACATCCGCATGATCAAAGAAAAATGCTCCAGCAACAATTATCATGAAAAAAATCCCGATTGACATCCATTGCATATCGCTTTCTTCTCTAAGCCAATATCTCATTTTTTCTAAAAATGACTTTTCTTCTTCGGGTCCGTCGTACATCGTCATCATTCCTCGAGACTGGGGGCACTTGAAGTATCTTGCCGAAACAATGAACGTATCTCAAATCCAATTAGCGTTATATACGGCTCTCTAGTCGGCTTGTTCTGAGTTGGTTAGAAATGGCACGTAAACCTGCATCAATGTATCGTAGAATATCTGGTCCAGCATATACAAGAAGGAAGTATATGGGCGGAGTGCCAACTAACCGTATTTTACAATATCACACAGGTAATAGAAGCCTTGCAGAAGCAGGTGGGTTTGAATTAGAATTGCATTTGACAGCAAAAGACTCTTGCCAAATAAGGCATACAGCATTAGAAGCAGCCAGAGTAATAGCAAATTCTACCATTAGAAATGCAGCAGGAGTAGATGGTTACTCTTTGAAAATTCATACATACCCTCATCATGTACTTCGAGAGAATAAACAAGCTACAGGAGCAGGAGCAGATCGTGTTTCAATGGGTATGAGGCAAGCATTTGGTAAAAATGTAGGAACAGCAGCTAGAGTAAAGAGAGGACAAATAGTAGTATCTTTAAAATGCACGCCAAAGGACTTTTTAGAAGCTAAATCTGCATTAAGAAAAGCAAGTATGAAATTCCCTACACCTTGTAAAATTGCACTCATTAGTGGTCATGAACATGTCAAAGGGTTGGCTTGAAATATTCAATATAAAACCCAATTAAAGGGCGTGATGTAATGGATTTGTACAATACCTTAAGGCAGAGTCTTGAAGAATCTCCAATCGTATGGAAAGGAGAATATGCATATTTTGTCAATCCACTATCAGATGGAGTGCCTAGAGTTTCTCCCGAATTATTGGATCTTGTTGTAGAAAGCATAGGAAAAATAGTTAATTGGGAAAATGTAGACATTATACTCGGTATTGAGGCGATGGGGCTTCCAATAGCAACATTGCTTTCATCTAGGATGAAGAAACCAATGGTTGTAGCAAGAAAGCGTAGTTATGGCCTAAAAGGAGAAATTTGTGTAACACAGAATACCGGTTATTCTAATGGAGAGATATTTATTAATGATTTGAACCCAGGTGAACGAGTATTAATCGTAGATGATGTATTGTCTACAGGAGGAACAATGAATTCTGTTATTGAAGGAGTAAATGCTAGCAATGCACTTATTGAAAAAATTATAATAATTTTTGAAAAGGGAGACGGATTGCGAAAATTGAAAGAAAAAACTAATGAAAACATAGAATCTTTGATAAGAGTTGATATGGTTGGAGACCGCGTAGTTTTTCCATAGGTGATTTATTTGGATTTAGAAAAGCATGATTTTCAGATTGATGACCTAGTAGATTTGATAAAATCAAATGATAATCGTTTAGTCGCACTTCAAGTGCCAGAGGGATTAAAAATGCAAGCTTTGGAGTTAATGGATCAATTAGAAAATGAATCATCGGCACAGATCATATTAGCTGCAGACCCCTGTTATGGTGCTTGTGATTTAGTACATAATAAAATGAAAATGATGGGAGTTGAATTAGTAGCACATATGGGGCATTCACAAATGAATATTGATTCGGGAATGCCAACACATTTTATCCCAGTTACTTATGAATCTGAGCCTGAATTAGAACCGGTTTTAGAATGGTTACAAATGCATAGGGAATCAGCTAAAATGAAGGTATTAAGTCCAAGTAATCAAAAACTTACTGATGAAGAAAAACAAGAAATATTTTTGGATGTTGTTGGTAGAACAATACCTTTGGATGATTGTAAATTAGGGTTGGTAGGAAGTATCCAACATTTACATTTATTGGAGGAATATAAATCTAAATTAGAAAATTTAGGATTTGATGTGATTATACCTGAAGGTGGTGCTAGACTTTCATTCCCAGGGCAGGTTTTAGGTTGTAACTATTCAGGAGATAGTTCTGAAATAGGCCATTATTTATTTCTTGGTTCAGGAGATTTTCATCCTATCGGATTAGTTTTGCATACAGGTAAGCCTTTGGCAATGTTAGACCCCTATACTGGAGAGGCTAAGGAGATGTCTGTAGAATCTATAGAAAGGATACTTAGGCAAAGATTTGGATTAATTATGTCCGTATCAGAATCTAAAAAATTTGGAATTTTAATCGGAGAAAAACCAGGTCAAATGAGGCGTTCATTAGCGATTAAAGTAAAAAAGATGTTAGAAAAGCATGGACGTAAAGGGTATTTATTGGCATTAGAACATGTAGGGCCTGACTTGATTGATTTTTATCCCGTAGATGCATTTGTAAATACTGCTTGTCCGAGAATTGCAATTGATGATTCAGTTCGTTATGCAAAACCTTTGATCACCCCATTTGAGCTTGAAGTGGCATTAGGCGAGAAAAAATGGGAACATGGATATCAATTTGACGAGATTCCTTGATTTTTATATTAATAGTTTTAATTTGTTTGTAATTATTCAGAATATCTAATAACAATAGGTCTTAACATCAATTAAATGGCTGGATATCTTGACCGAATTGGAGCAGGTTTGGTACTGAAAGACATAGAGCCCCTAAGTTTTGATTACATCCCCTCTAAATTAGTTGGACGGGACGATAAACTTGTAGATTTAGCATCAATATTTAGTACAATAATTTCACCCGAAGCAAGTTGTAATGCATTAATTACTGGCCCTGTAGGTTCTGGGAAAACAGCATTGGCGAAGGTATTTGCAAAAGATGTCAAGGATACTTTTTCAAAAAAGAGAAAAATTTCATATTTACATGTCAATTGTAGAAACTATAGTACGACTCCTCAAGTGCTTCATAGGATTATTACTACTCTTGAACCAAGATATCCAGTAAGAGGCTTATCTGCAAGTGAGGTACTTTCGAGTATAAGAAAAATATTGACGAGTATGAATCAACACCTTCTTATTATTTTAGATGAAGTTAATCACATATTGATAAAAGAAGGAAATGATTTACTTTACAATTTACTTAGAATAGATGAAGATAAACAAGGTAAAGGAACGTTATCTTTAATTTTAATTAGTCAAGAAGAAATCTTGAATATCTTAGAAGGTGCTGTAATCTCAAGATTAGGTATTGGAAATCATTTAAGACTTAGTGGGTACAATCGAGAGGGATTATTTGAAATTGCTAAACAAAGGGCAGAGCTATCGTTATTTAAAGAATCATATACTGATGAAATATTAGATTTAATTGCCGATTCAGCCTCTTCAAGAGGGGATGCGCGTAATGTATTACATTTAATCGAAGGTGCGGCAAAAAATGCTGAAAAGGATGGAAGGAAGAATATTATTCCACAGGATATACAAAAAATATCTAGTAAAGATGTAACAGCAGTAGAGCCGCATACAATTGATACTCTACGGCCTCATGCACAATTATTGTTATTGGCTATTTGTAGGCGCTTGAAGAAAGAAACAGAAATAACCAGCGGAGATGCTGAACAATTATACCACGTTGTGTGTGAAGAGTATAATCAAACTCCAAAAGGACATACAACACTTTGGAAATATATTAAGGATTTAGAATTGAAAGAATTATTATCAAGTAAATATGGAGCAGTACCTCAAGGAAGGGGTAGAACTCAACATTTAACAATGCCTAATATTCTACCTTCTGACTTGATTACTAGGCTTGAATCAAGCCTTAATAGACAATATGGAATTTGATGTAGACCCGATGAGGTAATAAATAGACCTCGAGTGGGCGAGTCGCAAGGAGATATAATATGGCTAAGGGTGATGACAATACATTTGTTGGTGTAGTAAATGATACAGATCCAAAAAATGAAGGTAAAAGTTACTCAGTAAGTATCTCTGGTAGTGATTATAATCAATTTATTGGAAAGAAAATCGGCGATGTTGTCGAAGGTCAGTTTGTTAAAAGTAAAGGTTCAGAAGAACCTCTTGATGGATATAAATTAGAAATAACTGGTGGTTGTGATAAGATTGGTACTCCAATGCGTAGAGATTTAGATGGAGGTGCTAGAAAACCACTTTTAGTAACTTCAGGAACAGGGTTCAAAGGCCATAAAATCATAACTAAAAAAGGCCAAAGATATAGAACAAAGCATGAAGGATTAAGAATGCGTAAAAAATTCCGTGGTTCAACTATTACAAATGATACTAGACAAATAAATCTTAAAGTTGTTGGAAAGGGCAAAAAATCTTTAGTTGAAATTTCTGGAGCTGGAAGTTCAGAAGAAAGTGAGGATAAGTCCTAAACAATAACTATGGGTGATTAAAACTGGCTAAAAAATTACCAAAACAACCCGAAGTAAATATTGGATTAGTTGGTCATGTAGATCATGGCAAAACAACACTTACAAAGGCATTGTCTGGAGTGTGGACTGATACCCATTCTGAGGAATTAAAAAGAGGAATTAGTATTAAACTAGGATATGCAGATACTGCATTTTATAAGACTAAAACTGGAGATTATTACGTTTCTGGAAAACACCCTGATGGGGAAAAAGATAATCTTGATGATTTAGAGAGAGTAGTTTCATTTGTAGATGCGCCAGGGCATGAAACTTTGATGGCGATAATGATTGGTGGTGCCAGCATAATGGATGGAGCATTATTGATGGTGGCTGCCAATGAGGTATGTCCACAACCACAAACTAGAGAACACCTTATGGCATTAGGTATTGCAGGAATTAAAAATATTATTGTAGTTCAAAATAAAATAGATTTAGTTAGTAGAGAAAAAGCCATCGAAAATCATAATCAAATTAAAGAATTTTTGAAAGGGACGATAGCAGAAAATGCACCTATCATTCCTATTTCTGCGCACCATGATGTAAATTTAGATATGTTGATAAGTTCTATTCATGAAATTATACCAACACCTAAAAGAAATGAAAAAGAAGATGCTCTGATGTATGTAGCTAGATCATTTGATGTTAACCGGCCAGGTACTCGTCCTAAGAAGATACAAGGAGGAATTCTTGGAGGTAGTATTGTATCTGGGAAATTTAATATTGGTGATGAAATTGAAATTGGGCCAGGCCGTAGAATACAAGTGTCAGGTAAAGACAAGTGGATACCGATAGTATCAACAATATCAAGTATTAAGGGGGGAGGAATTGATTTAGATTCTATGACAGCAGGTGGACTTTGTGGGATGGCAACTAGATTAGATCCTAGTTTTTCAAAGAGTGACAATTTATCAGGTCAAGTAGTATCTATTAAAGGTAAATTACCAACAGTAAGAACAAAAGTACAGTTAGATGTATCTTTGCTGCAGGAAATGGTAGGTTCTGATGGAGAGTCTACGGATGTCTATCCTCTAAGGCAAGGAGAGACATTGATGGTTACAGTGGCAACTGCTAAATCCGTTGGTACCGTATCAAATAATCAAAAAAACAAAGTTTTCTTAAATTTAAAATTACCAATTTGTGCAAACATGGGAAGTCGTTTAAGTCTTTCAAGAAGAGTTGGTACAAGGTGGAGATTAATTGGCCATGCTAGCATAATCGATTGAGGTGTTAATCTGCCAAAGATATTGGTTGATACTTGTGGATGGATTGCAATAATTAATGCAGGAATAAATATTGATTATGCATTTTCAGGAATATTTGGTAAATTTCAGTTTATTGTAATTGATCCTGTTTGGGATGAATTAAGAATTTTTCAAGAAAAAAACGAATCTAAAAGTTTTCTATTGGATTTATTGAAAAAAAAATCTACTAATTATGAAAATAACGACTTAACTAGAAAACATACAGATGACATTCTCTTGTTTTTATCTAAAGAAAATGGATGGCCCGTCCTTACAATAGATAAAAAATTAAAAGAGCGACTGAATCAATCAAATTGTAAAGTTATTCAAGTAGTTGGTGAAAAGAAGATTGAATTAATTTCTTGATTACTAAGGTAGAGTAAATAGTTCATCATCTCCATGGCCATCAAGTAAGCCAATCCTTACACCTGCATCTATCCATGCATGAGCGTAATTTATGGCTCCATAAGCGCGAAGTAAATCTTCCTTTTCGAGGAAATATTTTGCATCATTAAGATAGTCCGAGGCCATTTGCAACATAGAGTTTAATTTTTTTTCATCATCACTATCTTTTTTTGTTAATGGGGTTGCTTTTTCAAATGCTCTTGTAGTTAAGTCAATATAGTGATTGACTAAATTGATATTTAGTTCTAATTTATTCACCATTTACACCTTCATTTTCTTCTGGGATATATTCTATATCTAAAGAGTTGTATATTTCCTTTGCTTTTTCATAATCCTTTATTGATTCAGCTCTTTTGGCTAATTTAAATATCCTCTGCCTATTTTCAGAATTTAGAGAATATTTTATTTTTTCATACTCAAAACTTATTTTTTCATTTTTCTGATTAATGACTTCATTAGATCCTATTATTCTTAGTAACCCATTATTACTGGCAACTGCAAAAATATTGTTCGAATTACTAGCCATCAAATGTCCAAAATCCTCAAATTCTTGCATTGATGTGGTATTGAATACATCATTTCCCATATTCATTATCCACCACCCATCTTTTGTCCAAATTGAATCTAAGGGTTCTAAACAATTATCTGTGATTAATCTGAGGTCATCCCATCCAGTAGTATTTGGCTTGCCAGCCCATATTTCACCTTCTAAAGATTGAATTAACAATTCACCATTATCTAATTTTGATGCCCATGACCACACTTTTTCTTCAATTTGTCTTTGAGTTGATTCTGCCATCAATCTAATACACCTCAAACATCCATCTCCATCGTGGATGATCAAATGCTCTCTATCTATCCATCCAATTAAATTACGAATTTTTCCTGAAAATAATCTTTTAATTCCAAATCCTTGCTGATTAAAGAGATGTAGTTGTTCATGACGATCAGATAATACCCATCCTCCTCCTGGGCGATTAATAATTTGAGAAAATCCTCCTTGTGTGGATCTTCCTTCATGTAATTGTTCTCCAGTGTCTGAATCAATTACAATAAATCCATTCCCCATTAAGATTCCAAGAAGATTTTCATTCGTTTTTATTTTATAAGGTTTGAATGGCATTTTTGCAATCCATTTTGTATTTCCGTGGAAATCAATAAAATTAATATTTTTATTATTTGAAACGGCTATGCCCTTTTCATTAAATTCTATAGACGTTATTACACCTTCGAACTTTTGGCTTGAAATAACTCCCCACTTTTGCATATAATCAACTCACAAGATTCTCCATGCAGATAGTTGTGATTTGGCACTATTTGATAAATAGAACATTCTTGAACGCCCTACTTTTTTGACACTTAATATACCATGTTTATTCAATCCATTAAATATTTGAGATACTCTAGTTCTGCCTATTCCCCCTAGGAGATCTCTCATTTCATCATCTGATGGTGAAATTTCTCTCTTAGAACTTAATTGAATGACTTTTATTTCATTATCGTCTAGATTTCTTAATCTTTCTATATTGAGCTCAAATAATTCACTTGGGGGGGATATGTCTCTGTTCTGCTGAATCTCTTTAAGTGCGCCTTCAAATACATTTTTTTGATTAATTACGGGAGTTTTTATTTCTCTGGAATTATTCTGAATTTGTATTTCTTTTCCAAATTCTTTTCCAAATTGAATGTTAGAGGTCATTTCATCATTTATCCATAGGGCCACATCCTCTGTTTCCAAGAGGGGGGATTCCTGTGTTGGTGTATTCTGAATATTATTTACAGTATCAAAGTCTGAAGGAAATACGGCATATCCACCCTGCCTCATAGATTCATTTGTATTTCTCGTCCTACCACTTAACCTTCCAAACCCTCCCTTGGGTAAAGGGGCCTGAAAATCTTCAGGTATTGTGTCTATATTCTCCAAATTATCATTAAGATACAATGAATCCTCATTTACATTAGTAATTTGTTCATCAATTAGTTCCTCTTGTTTTATTTCGGGAATTAATTCTTCTTTCTTCTCCTCTTCTTGAGGGTAATTATTTTGTATTGTATGCTCTTCATCAAATTCTTCATCATCTTCTATTTCTTCGTAATTTTGAATATGTTCATAGTCTGAATCACTATCTTGTTCCATTTTTAATTTAATGTTTGAGAATATTTCATTTAATTCAGAATCATTTTCGCTGTTGTGTTTTATCCCATGTATTATTTTTCTCATTAATTTAATGGATTCAGAAGGGTGTCCTGAAGATCTTTCTTCTATTTCTTCTATTAAGCACGCAGGTGGGTTCCAAGAGTCCCTACTTGCGGATTTAACCCTTTTTGCAATCATTTCGTGGATTTCTTTTTTATCAAATGAACTAATTCTTATTTCTTCATCAAACTCATCAATTAATTCCTGTGGCCAGGTTGCTAATTGTGAAGGAGTTAAAGCAATAATAGATACGGCATCTAATGAACGTATTATTTGTGAAACTTGTTTAAACACATCAGCAATATCGCTACCTGCGATATTGGGATAATCGAAGCTTAATATGGGCAAACGTCCCGATGAGGGTAATGATTTGATTAAATTATCTTGTAGTTGGTGGGGCATTCTAGGGACTTCGAAATCATTGACTACTGTGATGTATAATTCCTCTAAAAGACGCTTCATTGGCTCTTGTGTAGGGAATAAGTTGAATTGAAAGTGCCTATATGCTTCACCTCCAAGTAAATTGAGTAGAGATGTTCTTCCAGTGCCTCTATTGCCTACTAAAAGAACCATTCTTGCAGATCTATGCTTACACCAACCAATAATACGGGAAATTATTTGTTTTCTACCAACGAGTAATTGCTTATCCTCTGAACTAAGAGGTTTCACATTAAAGGGGTTACTTCTCATATTTGGCAAATCAAAAGACATCGACTTTGTATCCACCATAAGCACGTAGAGTTATGTTAGGTTTAACAAGGTTGCGTTAATAACGCATGACTAACACCTGATTAACGCATCAATTCGCATTACGCAGAGGCTATTTGAATATACTCTGTTTATTATTTATCCACCGATAGCTACATATTAACACTTAATTAACGCATTATTAACGCATTATTAACGCGTTAATTTGCGTTAATCTTTTTTATTCAAGCGCAATGATTTAGGTATTCAATCGTCAGCGTACCATGAGGAACATGGCAGTAAACAATAGTCGGCTTCAAGGATTTTACAAATTAAGTGTATCTGAGAGAAGAGCATTATTAGCAGAGATAGCAGGATTAAGCGAAGAACAAGTATTAGCATGGTCTAAAAATGGAGAATTATCGGATTCTGCAGCAGATAAAATGATTGAAAATGTAGTGGGAACATATTCATTACCTATTGGGGTGGCTACAAATTTTATCATTGATGATGAACATTATTTGATACCATTTGTATTAGAAGAACCATCTGTAGTAGCAGCAGCCAGTAATATGGCTAAAAGATGCCAGGAAAAAGGTGGTTTTGTATCAAATAATGATGATCCTGTAATGATTGGACAAATTCAGATTGTAAATTGTCCAGATATTAATATTTCAAAAGAGGCGATTTTATCCGAAAAAGATTATTTAATCGATTTATGTAATCAAGTAGATCCTATATTAGTTAAATTTGGAGGCGGATGTAGAGATATAGAAGCAAGAATAATAGAAACACAATCTGGAAAGATGCTAGTATTACACCTATTAGTCGATTGTAGAGATGCAATGGGGGCTAATGCAGTAAATACAATGGCTGAATCAATCGCATCTAAAGTTGAAGAAATAAGTGGAGGGACTGTAATTCTAAGGATTATTTCTAACCTTGCAGTTCATAGATTGGCTCGCGTTAGTGCAACTTTTACTCGTGAAGAAATGTCAGATAAGGGAAATAATGTAGAAAGAGGTGAAGAAATAATAGATGGAGTTATTCAAGCCTATCATTTTGCAGCTGCGGATCCATTTAGGGCAACAACTCACAACAAAGGGATAATGAATGCAATTTCTCCAATAGCGATTGCTTGTGGGCAAGATTGGAGAGCAATTGAGTCAGGAGCACATAGTTATGCATCACATAATAGAGAATATGGGTCAATGTCACATTGGGAGAAAAATGAGGATGGTGATTTACAGGGTTCAATAGAATTGCCTATGGCAGTTGGCTTAGTTGGTGGAGCAGTTAGAGTACATCCTGCAGCACAAACAAATGTTGCTCTATTGGGAATAGATTCAGCAAATGACCTTGCTAAAGTTATGGCAGCAGCAGGTTTAGCACAGAACTTAGGTGCATTAAGGGCACTAGCTACTGTTGGAATTCAAGCAGGTCATATGAAATTACATGCCCGAAATATGGCAGTTACAGCAGGTGCAAATGATGATGAAGTTGATTCGGTAGTCAGTTTAGCACATTCTAGTGGTGAAAGAATTACTGCGAAATTAATTGAAGAATGCTTAGCTACTTATCGTGGTTCAAATTAAATTCAAGAATATTCAGTCCATTCATTTCCACTATTTGCAGCACGAAACCATTGCTTATTGTTGTGTTTAATCCATTCAAAACCATGTTCATCTGTTACGCCTATCGAATAAACCCAGGGAGTGGGTGATGATCCATCTCCTGTTTTAATGTCTGATTTAGGTTCTATTTGTTTTTTATTAGATACCGTATTATTGATTATTGCAGCAAAAACAGCAGCAAAAACACAGGGTATCATTTTTCCTATATTAGATGCATTAATTATACCAAGAATGGGATCTGCAGCCATATTTTCCTCTGCAATCCATAAACTTAGTACTATTATAATATAATTAAGATAAATAAAAATTAAAAATCCAATAATACTACTAATTGCAGCAGCAAACCCCGAATCAATTTTCCTTCTAATGAGATTTGATTGTTTTGAACCAACATAAAAACTAAATAATGAAAAAATCGTAATTAATATATCTATAGATTGGCTGATATAGTTTAAATTATCTGATACAGTACCATTTAAATCATATCTTTGAATCTCTATAAAGAACCCTAAACTAATGGCAAGTGCGAAGAAGAAATATAATTTAATTCCAAATAAAAATGACTTGAAAAAACTCATCTCTCTCATGTAGCCATAATGACTTTAATATAACATCTTTAGGTGAATCAATCCTCAATTATAATATCTATATTCTTTTCTAAATCTTCTTCATCTACGGCGATAGGCATTAATTCAACATCAGTCATTCCTAACTGTTCAGATCGTTCCCTAAACCATGCTCTTACCTTTTTATGGCTAGTATGGGGGCATCCAAATACTTCCGAAAATCTTCTTGTTGTAGTGAGTCTTCTTGTATTTCCAGAGCGCCTTCTATCTATTAATCCCGAATCAGATAATTCCTTAACATATCCATATGCTTTCTCGCCTAGTAATTTTACTAAACTTGCTTGCTCCATTGGTTGGTGATATGCAATTAATGCTGCAGCCTTAAGTAATCTCGGAGAAATATCCGTTTTAGCTTCTTTTGGTAATCTATCTGCTATTGATGGTTTTACTTCTAGTGCCCATTTACCTGAAATTTCCACAATTTGAAGTGCCCCTCCTCTTCTACGCTTAAGTGAGGACCGCAAGCCATGTAAAGCTTCACTTACTATTTTATTTTCAGTTTTTAACCCTTGTGATAATTGATCAACACTCATTGATTTTCCAGCACCAAAAAGAGTTGCTTCAATTAATGTTTGAAGTTCATTGCTCAATTTCCCTCACCTCTTCTTCAACTTCATCATTTGTTTCAAGTTCTATTTTGTTTTGATTTGCTCTATCTCTTAATGAATTTGATTTTTGTTCATTTAGTTCATTAGCTTCTTGATCAATTTTTCCTGAAATTTTTTCATTTATAGAATTCCAATTATCCATTTTTGGCCACAAATCTGTGATAGTAATTTTCCCATTCGGAACGGAATCCTGAGTTATATCTGTAAGTCCTCTATGTGTTAAGAATAGCATTGAAACAAGTCCTGTTACTTTTGCTTCGGTAGAAACATCGATCTCCTCTCCAACATCCTTTTTTAATTCCTTAGCCACTTTATTGGATAATGTTTGAAGATCGATTTCTCCTTTTCCATTCATATCTTTCATTAGATTCCAGCATAATTCAATATCGCCTTCTAAGTTTTCTTCATGCATTCTTGCACCTACACTTCCTAGTGCTTGTTCAACTTCTAATTTGTATTTGATTCTATTTTCTTCTCTAATTCTTGTAATCTCCGCATCATCACATGCACCTCTTAAAGCCCCTAATAAATCACCTAATGTTACAGGGCGTCCTTCTTCTCTACGTACACGTTCTTCAAATAAACCATTTAAATCGGCTTCAATTTCTCCCGAAATTACATTATTTGTAAAATTAAATTCATCATCACTAAAATCTGTCATCCATCCTTCATCAATTAAAAAGTCATTTTCTAATTCATCATCTAAATCTGCTTTATTTTGACGTTCTAGTAGGTCTTCTACTTGCCCTCTAAGGACAGCCCAGGCTAGCCTTAGCAGCCTTCCACATGAGGGTAAATCGATGTTGTCCGAATTTTTCTTTATTCTATCGCTAAATATTGTCACAAAAGCAGTTAAATCTATATCCCATGGATCTAAATCAGCATCTTTTACTAATTCAAATACTAGTGCTACAGAACGATCAAAAGGATCTTCTAATGAAGAATATTCAGCATTTTCCATTTCAGCGATATTTACTAATCTATCTGCGTAATCAATTGCTTCTTCTCTTGTTTCTTCTTTATTTTCTAATAACTTATTTATTATATCTTCTCTAATGAAGTATGAATCGAGTTTTGATTGCATTCTATTCAACCTCTATTCAAGCTTCCTCACTATGTTCTATAGGATCTATTGAGTTAACCTCTGAGTCTTCTTCATCAGATTCTTTAATTGCTTCTCTTAATTCTTGAAGTTTGTCAATATCTTCTTTTAATTCCCCTGCTCTTTCTGAAAGTGCAGACATCGAAGAGTCTTCTAAAGGAACTTCACCTTTGATTTCAATATCTAATCCGCCCAAACTTTTCGGAGCAGATAATGGTTCAGGGACATTTGGCATATCTTCTTTAGTAGGGAGATGGGATAACCGTTCTTCTTTTTCGGCAGCCTTTTCAGCACTCTTCTTTAATTCTGTTTCTGCTTTTTCACCGAGTTCAATCGCTCTTTCTCTATTGAAGTCAGCAATTCTTCTACTACATCCATCTCCTGCATGTGTTATTCCTATGTGGTGATCAGCCAATTCTAAGCTAACTTTTCTTAGAGTGACCATTAAGAATTGAGCACTATTTGCTCTTGCTTTACAAAGTCTAGCAATTCTTTCAGCATTGAATGCATCTAGATTTTGATCAACCTCATCGAAATAGTAGAATGGAGAGGGGTCATGATCTTGAATGGCAAAAACAAGTGAAAGTGCAGCCATTGATTTTTCTCCACCAGATAATCCGTTTAATCTACTTCTTGAACTCTTTCCGCGTGGTTGACACCACATTTCTAATCCTCCTTTGAATGGACTTTCTAGGTTTTCTAGTTTTAATTCGCCCCTTCCTCCATCGGAAAGTAATCGATATACATTTTTGAAATTTTTATTTACTTCTTTGAAAACAACCAATAAGCGTTTCTTACGTTGTGTCTCAAGTTTTTCAGAAATATCAATTAATGATTTACGCCTTGAGTGGCATAACTTATTATCCGTTTTCAATTCTTCTAACCTTGTATCTGTCCTATCATATTGTTCTATAGAAAGCATGTTTACATTGCCTATGAATTCTAATCTTTTTTCAATGCCTCGGATTTTATTCTCTGCTTGTGCAACTGTTGGGATTGAGGCTCCTGCTTTGGGGATTTTCACTCCTTCATTTTCCATTTCCTCAAGAAGCGTGTTTAGTAATTCACGCTTGCTTTCTAGTGTAATTGTATGCTCAGAGGATCTTCTTCTAGCTGATTCTGATTGCTGAATTAATTGATTAACAGTTGTCCTCAGACTACCTCTTTCTTCTACAAGTTTCACTCTAGAATCTTCAAGTTCTCTATTCTCTTCTGTAATAGTTGAATATTTGTCTTCAAGAATTTTTAATTCAGATTTAAGTGTCTTCTGTTCATTTCTCCATTCTATCATTGCTGTCTTCTTGTTTTTGGAATCTAATTTGAAAGATACTATTTTTGTTTCTAATTCTTTTACTCTTTCAGTTAGGATATTTGTATGTTCTTCTCCTCCAGCTAATTGAGCTTCTGCTTTTGCTTCAATTGCTTGAGCATCAACCCTTAGTTGTTGAACATCTCTCAATGTCTTTTGTAGGTGTTCTGGACTTGCTTTTTGCAATTCAAGATTTGCATTTTGACGATATTGTTCTGCATCAGCACATGCTTTATTAGCAGATACTAACTTTGCTTCAGCGACTTCTTTTTCCTTGTTTATTTCATCTAATGATTTTTTTGCTGTTGAGATAGTATTACAAATTTTAATTAATTTTTCTTCTGCTGCTTTTAGTTCTATATTCCATTGTTTAATTTTTGACATGCCGTCATTTGTAGTTAAGTTATTTATTCTCTGGTGGACTAGTTGTTGTTGTTTTCTAGATTCAATTAATGCGGATTGGACAGTATCTGAAAGTAATTGTAGACGGTTAATCTCTGATTCTAACCTTTGGACTTCTCCGCTACCTGCAATTTGACCACCAAATAGGACACGATTCCTTCTTTGATTCCCTCCTACCATGGCACCTCCTGCTTCTGTCAAGTCTCCTTTTAGTGTGACCATTCTAACTCCTCCCATATGTTTTCTAGCAGTTGAAAGATTTGCTACAAGTAAGGTATCTTTTAGGACATATTTAATTGCTAATTCAATTCTTGGATCAAAGTCTAATAATTCCCAGGCAAAACCTTCAATATTTTCTTCTTTAGTGAGCATTAGTGCTTTTCCTCCAGGTCTTCTAACCTGTAATTTATTTAATGGTAGGAATGTTGCTCTTCCTGCTTTATTCTCTCTTAACCAAGCTATGCATTGTGCTGCAACATCATCAGTTTCAACAATAATACTTTGCATTCCAGCGCCAATTGCAGTTGCCAAAGCACTTTCATGTACGGATTCTTTTGGTTTTGCTAGTTGACTTAACGTCCCTAGAACTCCTTTTATTTGACCCTCATCTCTCATATTTAGGATTGCAGAAACAGCCATTGCCATGCCGCCTCTAATGCCGCTTTTATTTTCCATCTCTGCGCGTGCTTTTGCTAAATCTCTCTCAGAAGAAATTAGTTTCGCATTTATTACATCATTTTCTTCCCTGAGCTTTTGTTCTTCTCGTTGTCTTTGTGTTAATTCATTAGCAAGACTTGCTCTATCTTCTCCAGAATCCTCTGATTTCAGATCTTCTCCCTGCATTAGTAAGTCGTCTCTTGATAACCTTGCTTCTTCTTCTTCTTCTTGAAGCGATGCTAAATGCTTAATTGACAATTCATGACTTTGATCTACTCTATCGTATTCAAGTTGAACTTTAGTAAGTGAGGCTGTTGTATCACTAACTTTTTGATTTGATTTACTTAATTCACGTGTAAGTGAATTTGTTTCTTTGTCTCCTGCCATCAGTGCATTTTTCGCCTCATTTTCACCTTGTTCGGCTTTTTCAAATGCATTTTTAGCATCTTTTAGTGAGGTTCTAGCATCTTTTTGTTTAGTTAGGTGTTCTTCTAGATTGTTCGAAGCTTCTTTAGCGTCCTCACTATAGTATTCTAATTTTTCAATATTTTCTTCAATAGATTCTTCTGCTTCCGAAATTTTGTCGGTTCTTCTGTCTATATCTAGTCTTAATTGGTTTAAATTATCCATTATGGAGCTACTCTCCTCTCCTAATAGTTCTCTCATTTGTTTTTCTATGGATATTACCTTCTCTTCTATATCCATTAATTGTTTTTCTCCTTCTTGAGATTTTTGGGATGCTTCTTTTGCTTCCCTTATACAATTGCTTTGTTCTTGGGCAACATATTCTATTTCTGCTTGAGCGCTGCTATATTTTGAATGGTGTAATAATATTCTTGCATGATCTAATTCTGTTTTCAAATCTTTGTATTTAAGTGCTTGAGTACGTTCCGATTTCAAATCTTTGAGTCTTATTTTCAATTCTTCTTCTAAAAGTTCAATTCTTTCTAGATATTCTTCTACTCTTTTTCTTTGTCTATCAGCTTTACGAATTTCATCATCGTAAGATGTGACTCCTGCAACTTCTTCCAAAACCTTCCTTCGGTTAATGCCCGTCATTGTTGCTAATTCTGTGACCATTCCTTGGAGTACGATATTATATCCATCTGCTCTTGCATTAGCGCTTGAAAGTAATAATTTAAACTGTCTTTGGCTACTTGACTCTCCATTTAGGTAGTAATTTGAAGATGCGTTTCCTGAACGAGTTTTTCTTACTGCTCTTGTAAAATGTACTTCATCAGCATCTATTTTTAATCTTCTAGATCCTTCTGAATCTTCGGGGTTATCGAATACTAGTGTTACTTTACAATATTTTGCAGGTTTGTTATTTTTCCCTCCATTAAATAATAAGTCCAATACATTATTGGCACGAACATCTTTGGCTGATTTATATCCAAGGACGAATTGTATAGCATCACCGCAATTACTTTTTCCAGATCCATTTGGTCCAGTAATAGCAGTAAATCCTCTTTCAAAAGGTACTACCACTTCGCCTTTGAATGATTTAAAGTTCTCCATTTCGAGGCGTTTTAGATACATTTTTTCCCATCCTAATATGTTGATTGTATTAAACCAATTAACACATTAATGGCTTGAGGTTAATTTGCTGACTATAAACAATACCCTTGATATTGCCTACATGTAACCTTTTTAGGGGTAATCAAATAGTGCCAACTAATCTATAACATTCCAGTTTGATTACACCTTGCACAACCTTGTCCATTGCACAAATGGCATGTTCTACCTGCAACCATTCCATCAGTTCCATAATCATCATATAAATTTCTTTCAAAATCATCATCATAATCACCTAATCCTAATTGATTGTATAAATCAGAAACAGTAGCATTAGATTTACCTAGAGATTCCAATCCTCCTTTGAATCTTCCCTTACTTTTCTTCCCACCTTCAAAGTATGAATCATCAGAACCTCTGTTCTTGCCTCTTGCCTCTGTAAACATTTCAGCAGCCTCATTCGTTCTAGAAAGGAATCTCATTGATTTATACATAAAAAAGGTACCATACATTATGAGACTAAGGTCCATGGAGATAGCAGGAGTGGGGAATCCAATAATTGCAGACCAATCTAAAGAACCATTGGGGGTTGTAAGTCCATTTAAATCAGCAAATCCAAATGAGAGTAAACCTAAACCAAACCCGAATTTTATCTTAGAATTTCGTCTTTTTCTCTTCAATTTCTTCTCTGCTGAACCTCTTCTTACATTTGCTTTAACTCCACTTTTGAATTTACGTGAAAGCAATAAAAAACCAATACCAATACCAATTCCAATGAAATCAGGAGTTTCCCAGATCCCTATTGCTCGAGCACAATCAGCAGGGTCACCTATTTTGAATCCTGTAGAAAGTTTTTCATCTGAACATTCATCAGATGTAATAAATGCAGGAAGATCTAATTTGTATCTAGTCAAATCCTCAGAATATAAATCCTTCACTACACCAACTTGTACATTGTAAAATGAAACTGCAAGAATAGATGCCCCGAGCAAGACAAACAAGAGTGTGAGACCCCTCCGCATGAACCGAGAGAAAGCAGTTCACAAATAGCAATATCGGAAGAATTCTAGTTAAGCCATTAAGAAAACGTTCAATTTATAGAACCCAGCCCCCCCAAATATAAACATGCCCACAGTAGTGCTTGCAGGTAGCGGAATTGCGGGATTATTTGCCGCTTTAACTTGTGCTGATGCAGGGTGGGATGTTTGTGTAATTACAAAACAAGGATTAGAAGAATCTAGTACTAATTACGCTCAAGGTGGTATTGCAGGTATATTAGATAAAACAGACATCAATGGAAAAGAGGCACATATTAGAGACACATTAGATGCAGGAGATGGTTATTGTAATGAAAAAGTAGTGCATGATGTGGTAAATGAAGCAGGAAATAGAATTAGAGATTTAATTAATAAGGGCGTCAATTTCCAAACCGACTCTGAGGGTAATTTTGATTTAATTAAAGAAGGAGGCCATTCACAGAATAGAATATTACATGCGAAAGATTCTACAGGTAAAGAAATTGAAAATGCCTTACTTTCAAAAGCAATAAAGCATCCACGTATTGAACTTCTTTCAAATCATTTAGCTCTTGATTTAATTCTTAAAGATAGAAACTCAGTAGAAAAAGAAATTATTGGTTTATGGGTTTTTAATATAGATAAGGGGATTGTTGAAACATTTTCTTCAGATGCAATAATATTAGCCACAGGAGGAGGAGGTCAATTATTTTCACGAACTACAAACCCTAGTGTTGCTACTGCTGATGGAATGGCAATGGCTTTTAGAGCAGGTGCGAAATTAGAAGATATGGAATTTGTACAATTTCACCCTACTTCTGCAGCATTAGAGAGTAGTCAGACCTTTTTGATAAGTGAAGCAGTTAGGGGGTTTGGAGGTGTCTTGATGACAAGTTCAGATTATAAGGAATGGAGTGAACTAAAAAATAATGCCATTAATCATGATATTGATTTTCCGAATCCTAGAGATTTTTCATTCACGAAAAAGTATTCTAAACTAGGTTCATTAGCGACTAGAGATATTGTTGCTAGGGCAATAGATCAAGAATTAAGCCTGTCAGGAGAAGAACATGTATTATTAGTCACAGAACATCTAGATTCAGATGAATTACAAAATCGATTTCCTTCAATTAATAAATTTTTAATGAAATTTGGAATTAAGATGGGGGTACATCCAATTCCAGTTGTCCCGGCAGCACATTATTTCGTAGGAGGTATTTCTGTAAATGAATGTGGTCAGGTATTGAATAATATAGATGAAAGTGTTATTGATCGATTATATGCAATTGGAGAGGTTGCTTGTACTGGAATGCATGGAGCCAATAGACTAGCATCCAATAGTTTACTTGAAGCAGTAGTATATTCCTCTAGGGCATCATTAAATTTGACTACATCCGGACCCGATTTGTTAGATAATAAAAATATAGAACTCAATAAATTACCTGATTGGAGAGCAGAGGGGTTAGAATCTTTAGTTGATCATTATTCTTTAGTTGACGACCTTAAATCATTAAAAATGACTATGACCAGAGATGTAGGTGTTGTTCGTTCAAATCGGAGGCTTAATAGAGCACATCGAAGAGTAAATTTAATCGAAAAAGAAGTTGAAATGGCATGGAAATCTAGTATTCCTACACGTCCATTAATTGAATTGAGAAATATGGTTCAAATTGCTACAAGGATTATAGAATCAGCATTAAAGAGAACAACAAATCTGGGATTACACTATAATGAGGACAATATTAAGAAATAGTATTTGAAAAAGAGATTCCCGAAATTATAGACATTAATGTAGAATTTATTGGTGTTTGAATTCCAAGTGATTCAGCTCTTCTAATCACTTCACCACAAATAGCATCAATTTCTGTGATTTTTCCTTTCATTAGGTCCTGTAACATACTACATCTATTTTCCTTGGTTGAAATTAATATCTGACTTAGTAAATCAATCATTTCAAAGTTATTTGGCATTTCAATTCCAAGTTCTCTTGCCACATTTAATACTTCAAACATTGCCGAACATGCAGATTCGAAAAGTGCTGGCTCTAATAATGCTCCATTAGTAACTCCACAAATAGCAGCCAAAGGATTCACTGCAGCATTTATCGATAATTTTGACCAAAGATTAAGTCTTATGTCAGAGACATTGGAAGCATTTAATCCAGCATTATTTAGTAATTCAGTAAATTCATTTAATTTCATCTTTTCAATTTTAGTTAATGGCATTTTCCCAATTACTACTTCTCCAATGCCAGCCCAATTAATTGTCGTAGAATCTATTTTATTTGCACCGTGTGTAATTACTCCTCCTAATACAGATTCAAAACCGATTACTGAGGAAATAATATTTTCATTTCCAATTCCATTTTGAATACTAATGCAATACCCATGATTAGATATCAATTCTTTTGCGATATTAGCAGCATTTAATGTGGAAATCGATTTAGTACAGATTAGGATTAAATCACAAGATTTTTTCCATTTTGGTTCTATACTCTCTATTTCAGAATTAAGTGTAAATCTTTCATGATTAATTTTTAATACTTTTTCATCTTTTTGAGGTGTGTTTATTGTTAATCCATTTGTGATTATTTCTAGCTTTTGTAAATTTGAATTTGTACATAATATCAATTCATGTCTATCTTTACTGCCGATTAATCCTGCAATTAATCCACCAATTGCACCAATTCCGATGATACCTATTTTCATTAATTAACACCAGACCAAGCAGTTAAATGAATTTCAAGATTATTTGAATTATAATCTAGCCAGGCCATTAGATATACATCTTCATCTAACCCGAGGTCCCAAGAAATTGAGACATTTGTTTCATTATCTGAAATAAGTGATAAATCGGAATTAATTTCCCATGGAATTATATTTCCATGAAATCTTGTTGAGATTGTAACATTTTCATTTAAACTATATAGTGAGAAATTTAATAATCCAATTGAATCAGTAGATGTACAATTATTAATACATTTAGCAAGATCCCATAATGGAACATTACCACGTATTATTTCAGAGTTAGTTCCATTGATTAATATGTCAGGGCCTTCCTTTATTGAAAATAAATCGGATTCAAATGGATTGTCTCTATCACATGCAATCATAAAACCATTTTTTGGTAATTCTATGGCTAATGTTCCATTAATTACAAGAGGTAAAAGTTTTCTTGAAGAAGAAGATGTTGCATTCCAATGAATATAATCCGAACTTCCCATTAATGGATGGGCAGTACTATTTGAACATAAAAACCCAATATCCTTTGAAATCTCTAATTCATTGCCTGGCTCAAAGGGATATAGATATGGCAATGTCTTTGTAAAATTCCATCCATTTGATGGAGAAAACAACAATTGATAATTTTTTGCAGGTAAAAGGTTGATTGTATAGTTAGTACCATTTAAGCTATAGTAGATCGAGGGATTACTAATATCATCATTTTTTGATAGAAGGAAACCAGCTTCACCTACGGCACAAACTTTTTGTTCACCTGAACCTAGAATATTGTCTACTAAATCTAATTGCCAATGTGGTGATGAAAAAATTTCTATTTCTTCTCCATCATTACTCAGATTTGTGCAAAGTTCAGGAGAAATTAAATCTCCATTAGATTGCCATCGTGGAGATAAGGATTGGATACTAGTATCTGGAATAAAACTCATCTGGTGATAATTTTTCAATCCTAAATATTCTATGACATATATCACATCTACACTTTGATTTAGTGTAGCATTATTATTTGAACTAAATATAATTTCAATAGAACTATGTGGCAGAATCTTTATCTCATTACAATTTTCTACAATCTCACCTTGAATACATGTAATATCAAATGTGATGTTCTGAGGCGAATCCAACCAAAACTTTTGATAAATTTCTTTTTGAAGAAGAGATGGGTTTACAATTGAATATGTAATTATACCTTCTTCATTAAAATAATGAATCTCCTCTAAGTTTATTTCTAATTCAGAATCCCAATCCTCGATTGGTTCAAGAGGCATTTTTGCTGGTAATAAGAGTAATAGTAAAATTATAAAGATCGATGCAAAGTTTTTTGAAAAGCCATCATCTATTGCTTTTGATTCATCGAGGATAATAGGGAGTTTCTGATCCGTTCCATGTAAGAATAGTAGCATAAAACCTCCAATTACAATGAACGTCCATAGAGAATTTCCTTCAAGAAAACCAAATGAAATACCCAAAACAAGAATTAATGCCATTAAGGAAATTTGTGTTCCTACTTTTGCCATATTATCCAAACCTAGTAATCCTGCAAGAATTCTTCCTCCTGCGAGTGTTGGAAGGGGTAATAGGTTAATCCAGCCAATTAATGTTAATGCCATTCCAGCAAGGCCTATTGGATGTATCCAATAAAGGCCCAAACTTTCTGATAATTCATTAGGAATTAATGAAAATAATAATTCTATTAGTAGGGGGGGATTTACTTTAATAGGTTGTGAATTAAGCCCATTAAAAGATCCAGGCGATATAATAATTCCGAGAATTAGTAATAATGTACCAATAATAAGCATCACTGCAGGGCCACTTAAACAAATCGCTACCATCTTTTTAGTATTTGGCCAACACATAGAATCCATTCTCGGATGGCTTGGAATTGCAATTATTCCAAATGGCCAAAGAGGTAAGGGAATTGGAAATAATATTGGGATCATATTTCCAATTCTTATATTATTTCGTCTTGCTAAATATGTTTGAGTTAGATTAGCAATAAACAAAGTCCCCATAAGAGGTATTGCATAGAAAATTAATGATCTATATAATGTATCAATATCAAATATAGATGCGTTTTCTTGACGCCCTCCAATCCATTCAACTCCCATTCCCCATACAGATAGAAATGCTAATGCCCAAAAAACAAAAAGTTGTTTTTTCCCAAGAATAAATAATCCTCTTGGCCTAGGTAATACTTTCAAAACATATGGTTTTTCAGGGAATATCTTTGCCATCCAATCTAATTTATTTAGGTGGAGGTTCAGTTCTTCTAGTGCCTTAGATATTTCTAAATCCTCTATTGGCTCTACAATCCATGATGGCCAAATACCACTTAATGATTCATAAATATTAAAATGTCTTGAAACTATTCGTCCTAGTAATTCTTTTTGTCCCCATCTTTTTTTATGGGACTTTAGAGGTGTTACATCAGCTTCTTCTTCGTTATTCATTGTCTCACCCAATCTTCCGAAATGCTCGGATGGTATAAGTTTCATTTATGCTTATTATTTATTTTTAAAGCGTTTTAATCTAAATGTTTCTTCACGCTCCATCTCTTCAAGACGTAATTGAATAAAATCTCTGGCTTCTTGCATTTCTGGAATTACTTTGAATTCTAGAGCATTTACTCTACGTTTTGTAGATTCAATTTCAGCAAGTAACCTCTTTAGAGTAGCTTCCATTTCTGCAGCATTAACCACTTTTTCAATTAATTTCCCATATGAATCAGCCGCTTCATCAATATAGGGGCTAGAACCAATAAGCCCAATCCCTCTTTTTTCCATATCAACTCTAAGGTTTGTACCTTCAACTTTAGGGACAACAACTCCCATGATATTACGTCTTTTTACATCAACTTCTGGATGTGTAGAACTAGCTAAGGCTGCACTTTTTACTGCCAAACCACCTTCCACTGCGCTAGCTAAATTTATTCTTTGTAATGCTAGTCGGTAAGTTTCAGATAGTTCTTGTTTTGCAGTAATCATTTCAGAAAGAAGTGTTCTAAATTCATGAAATAAACCATCTCTTTTCATTTTTAGTAACTTATATCCATTTTGTGTTTGCTTAATACGTCGTTTCAGATTTATTAGTTCTGAACGGGTTGGTTTGATATCTAAAGCCACAATTTCACCTTTGATTAACTATTTTTTTTCTGTAGGATGGTATTTATCAATCCATTTTTGATCAAGCCTTACAAGATATTTTGTATTTATTGAGGACAATAATTCCCATGCTAAATCTAGAGTTCCTTCTATTGTACGATCTTCATCTTTACTTTGTCTTAAAAATTTACTTTCAAATAAATCTGCAAATTTTAACATTTGTAAATCACGCTCGTTTAATGCATCTTCACCAACAATTGCTACTAAACCTCTTAGTTCACGTCCTTGTGCATATGCAGCATAAAGTTGATCAGAAACTGATTTATGATCTTCTCTAGTTTTACTAGGACCGATTCCAGCATTCATTAATCTTGATAATGAAGGCAGAACATTAATCGGAGGGTAAATTCCTTTTTGATGCAATTCACGAGAGATAACAATCTGACCTTCTGTAATATATCCAGATAAATCTGGGATTGGATGTGTTATATCATCTCCAGGCATTGTTAAAATAGGGAATTGAGTAATACTACCTTCTTTTCCTTTTACAATTCCCGCACGTTCGTATAACATTGCTAAATCAGTATACATATATCCTGGGTAACCCCGTCTGCCTGGAACTTCTTCTCTAGCAGCACCAATTTGCCTTAGAGATTCACAATAGTTTGTCATGTCAGTGTAAATAACTAGAACGTGGTAATCATGTTCAAAAGCTAAATATTCTGCAGCAGTCAATGCTAATCTTGGAGTGATTAGTCTTTCTACAGCAGGATCATCTGCAAGATTAACGAATAATACTGCATTTTCTAATGCCCCAGTTCTTTCTAAATCATATCTAAAGAAATTATATTCTTCCGCTGTAATTCCCATTGCACAGAAAACAACAACAAAGTCTTCATCACTATCTTTCAATTTAGCCTGTCTAGCTATTTGTAATGCAATATCGTTATGTGGTAAACCTGATGCACTAAAAATTGGTAATTTTTGCCCTCTTACTAATGAAGTACATGAATCAATCGCACTTATTCCTGTTTGAATAAATACTTCAGGACTTCTTCTACTGAATGGATTAATAGCAGCACCAATAATGTCTGCATTATGTTCAGCAACGATCTCAGGGCCACCATCTCTTGGTTTTCCTGCACCTGTTAGGATCCTGCCGATTAAATCTTTACTTACTGGTAATTTGAATACATCTCCCATGAATCTTACACCTGCATCTAGATCTATTCCAGCAGTACCTTCGAAAACTTGTACTACTACCATTTCATCACTTGTGTCTAGAACTTGACCATTTTTTGTACTTCCATCAGAAAGTCTTAGTGATACGATTTCACCAAATGATACTGGTTCTGTTTTATTTAGGAACACTAGAGGTCCCTTTACGTCTGTAATTGTCCTATATTCTTTTTCTGTCATTCAAACCCCTCCTTATTTTTCTGCCTCCACAGCAGAATTTATTTCTTTTTTCATTGCATCAACTAAATCATCAATTTTTTCTAGATATCCAGTGTCTAACCTTGCACGCATTAAAGTTGTACGGCTTTCTACATTTACAACATCTTCCAGTAATGCACCTGCAGCAATAGCTTTCTTTGCTTCTGATTGGAATGTTAATATTGCCAAAGTCATTTTGTATTGTAATTCCAAGGTAGAGAATGTATCTACATCATGGAATGCATTTTGCTGTAGGAAATATTCTCTAATCATTCTGGCGACTTCAAGAGTTAGTTGTTGATCGATAGGTAAAGCATCAGAACCAACTAATTGAACAATTTCTTGTAATTCTGCTTCAACCTGAAGTAGACTTGAAATTTCAGTTCTTATCTCTGGGAAATCCTGTGCAACATTATCTCGATACCACTGATCAAGTGATGCAGGGTATAAACTGTAAGAATTCAACCAATTAATTGATGGAAAGTGTCTTTGTCTTGCAAGACCTGCATCTAATCCCCAAAATACTTTTACAATTCTCAAGGTACCTTGTGAAACAGGTTCTGAAATATCTCCACCAGGTGGAGACACAGCACCAATTACTGTTACTGAACCATCATCTCCTGATAATGTTTCAACACGCCCAGCACGTTCATAGAATTCTGCAAGTCTACTGGAAAGATATGCAGGATATCCTTCTTCACCAGGCATTTCTTCTAATCTTGATGAAATTTCACGCATTGCTTCAGCCCATCTACTAGTAGAGTCAGCCATTAGTGCTACATCGTAACCCATATCTCTGAAATATTCTGCAATTGTAATTCCTGTATATACAGATGCTTCACGAGCCGCTACAGGCATATTTGATGTATTAGCAATCATTACCGTACGATTCATTAGTGGTTTTCCAGTATTAGGATCTATTAAGTGAGGGAACTCAGAAAGAACTTCAGTCATTTCATTTCCTCTTTCTCCACATCCGATATAAACCACAATTTGTGCATCCGACCATTTTGCTAATTGCTGTTGAGTAACTGTTTTTCCAGATCCAAATGGCCCAGGAATTCCAGAAGTTCCTCCTTTTGCAAGAGGGAATAAGAAATCAAGAATACGTTGACCTGTAATTAGTGGTGTATCAGGTGCGTATTTTTGCAAAAATGGTCTTGGTGTTCTAACTGGCCATTTTTGCATCATTTGAAGTTCAGTGCCGTCATCTAGCGTACATACAGTTTCAGTGACATTAAAATCACCTTGTTTTATGTCCTTTACAGTACCTTCTTTATTCGGAGGAATCATGACTCTATGTTCAATAGTTTCAGTTTCTTGAACTATACCTATTACAGTTCCTGGTTTTACGCTATCGCCAACCTTTACAGTTGGATTGAATGTCCATTTTTTATCCATTACAATTCCATCAGCATCAACTCCTCTTGTGATGAATACTCCCATTTTCTTTTCCAATGCTTCTAGAGGTCTTTGAATCCCATCATAAATTTGGGTAAGTAACCCAGGTCCAAGGGCTACAGACAGAGTTTCTCCTGTATTTATTACAGGTTCACCTGGTCTAATTCCGCTAGTTTCTTCATACACTTGAATGACACATTTGTCGCCATGTAATTCGATAACCTCACCCATTAGTCCTTCATTCCCTACTCTAACAACATCAAACATTGCTGCTTTAATTCCTATTGCAGTTACTACTGGCCCCGATATTCGGTAAATTTGTCCTTTCTTACTCATTTTTTTCACTTCCTTTTTATTTTATTTATTATTTCCACAAATCGACTCCGATTGCTTTCCGTATTGATTCTCTTAATGTGTTATCTTCCTCGGTACCAATACCTAATACAGTGGGAGTAATACTATTACTTAAGCGTAAACGAAGACGCTCTGGTAATTTTGTTAATAATTCTGAATTTACTACAACGATTCCAATATTTTTATCATTTAGTAATCCTTTGAGGTGTTCAGCACTTTCTTCTACAGTGTTCGAATGGTATAGTCGATTTATTCCAGCGAGCTGGAACCCTAATGTGAAGTCTGGACTTCCTACTACTGCTATTTCCATAATTACACCTCATGCTCCTATGTGGGCTTCAAGAAGTTCTTTTTCCAAACCTACTGAAAGTCCCCTTACTATCATTCTAAGATCTCTTACCTCTTGTCTCATGAGTGCTAAATAATGAACTATCGGAAGTGCTGAAATAGGAGACAAATAGCTCATTTTTTCAAGCACATGAAAAGTTCTTTTATTTAGAAACATCATAATTGGATCAAGAGACTTTATTTTATTTGATTCATCAACAGATTTTTCAAATTCAGCGATTTCAAATCTACTGTTTTTCCTAAGAATATCTAGAATGCCGTTTTCATCCATTGTAGATGCAGATTTCAACATTCCAGATGAAATTAATTTACCATCCGAGATTAAGATTGATTCTATTATTTCAGATGAAAGTCCCTGCCTTTTACCTTCAAACAACTTCATAATGTTATTATGGTCAATCTCCATATGTAATAATCTTCTTAATAATGCATTTGCTGAATTCTGCCCTTTTAGTGTTGCAAGAGATTCTTTGTAATAGTGCCTATCCAAAGTATCTTCGTAATTTGCAAGCGTTGCATCAGGTTCCAATGAATTTATCGCACGCCCCCATGGTTTACCACTTAGGGCTATGGCAACATCAGTTAATGATGACGAATTTCTTACGATGTCTAACCAATCTGTATTCCATTCATTTTCTTCTGGAAGAATATCATTTGATAATTCTTCAGCAGAAACATTATTTTTAACAGCCCTCAATACTACTTTTGTATTAAAGTAAGAAAATCTATTTGCATATACGCCAACTTGCTTCAATAAGTCACCTCGGCAAAAGGAAACGACTTCATTTAATTCTCTTGAAAGTCTATCGGTCAATGCCATTTCTAGTAGGTCACTTCCAGAAAATCTAGTTGAATACTTATCAATCTCGTTTCTATATCCTTTATCTGCAATACTAGAGGTCAATTGTTCAGGTGATTGTTGAATCATTTGTCTCACTTGAGTTCTGTCTAATAACTTCCCTCGTCTTGTTTTACAGCGTGCTGCTGCATTAGGGGCATTAGAACCTCCTCCACCAAGACCAGGAATTGACATAGACATTTTTTCACCTCATTCAAATAGTATATTACTTACCTTTTGTATATTTCCGTTCCAACAAGAATCTAATCTAGAATCAAATCTATAATCCAAACTTATTGACCCATCAGCACTTACAAGAATAAATCCACCTAACCCTTCGACATCATCTCCAAGTTTGAAACTTGATCCTGATTTAGATAATACTCCTCTATCGATGCCTACAGGTCTTAGAACCATTCCTTTGTTTTCAGCATTATCTGCCTCCTTCACTATTGATTCAAGCAGCGCTTTTCTTCCAGACAACTTTCCAGACCCAACGAGTTCTTTAATTGATTTCCAAGTAGAATCTAATTCTTCCCTTTTAGCAATTAATAATCGCTTTTGATTCGCTTGTTTTGCTGAAGCAACTACTTCAACTGCTAACTGGGCAACTTCTTTATCCACTTTTTCAGTGGCATTTGTTTCCATTTCTCCGGCTTCGGCTTTTGCTGAATCAACGATCTCAGATGCTTGCTCATTAGCTGCTTTGATTAATTCATCAGCTTCTGCTTTTGCGGCAGATGATATTTTTTCTGCTAATTTTTCTAATGACATTTACATTCCTCCGGTAATTCTAATTTCCATTCTTTTTTCACTCACATAAATAGTGGTAAAAGACCAAGAATAACGATTGATTCAGGTAATGCAGTAAATATAATTGCAGTACCGAATTTACTGGAATCTTCAGCTAACATTCCTACAGCTGCAGCACCGATATTTGCTTGTGAAATACCTGCACCAATTGCAGCTAATCCTACAGCAATTCCAGCGCCTAAACCTTTCCAAGCGTCTACTGTGTTTTGGTTGTCATCTCCTGTTTCAGCAGTAGCAATACCTGCAACCGATGTTGCAATCATTAACACTGCCATTATTCTCAATCCGTTCTTTAATACGTTCATTTTCATGTTTTTTCCTCCTTTTTTGTTCAGAATTATTCCCTGGACTATGATATATCACTCTATCTCCACTAACTTTGGTTTTGAACCAAATGGTTTGAATGGTTCGCCGCTACCATCATAAAATTGTTTCATCCATTCGACGAAATGCAGACGTGCTGCGTGAATGTTAGGGCTAAATACGCCTAGGACCCATGCAAATGTTTGTACACCAATCCATAATAATAATGCGCCAATCCCTGCAAATAATGCTAAGATGTCTCCTCCTTGTGCTAATTCAAAGGAACGAACCATATTTTCATAGCCTAACATATTTCCCGCCTCGGCTATTTTAACGCCCACAACACCAATTGCCATTAATCGAATGTATGAAAGTGTATTTGAAAGTAGTGATATTGTTTCAAGAGGCCCAACAAATATTCCTATGGCTCCGAAACCTTCGTATTTTGCTAAGCCGTACGATACACAAACAACTCCAATCCCTAAAGTAATCCCTCCGTATTTCATTAATGCATCTAATGCACTTGCATAGTCTTCAGTAATGCCTTCAGTTTGACTTGTAAGATATCCATAACACACAAGGAATCCTCCAATAAGTACGACTAGCCAAGAACCTTTTTCAAAGAATGCAGCAATAAGTCCATGTTCTTTAGTAACATCTCTTATCCCAATAAGGAATCCTAATGCAAGGTGAAGCATTCCTAGGTATATTGAAATAACGATTAAATCTCCCATATTATGTCCAACTCTGTGGAATGGATACGCTAGAGTAAGATTAAATGGGAGCAATAATTCAAAACCATGTTCTTTTGGATATAGGGATGACATCCATGCCAACCATCCAGGTACTGCATGCGCACCTGCACTACTTTCGGCAGCAGCATGAGAACCAGCTACAGCAGAACCAACAGCATGATCATATGATGGAGCGACTTCAAATCCTAATATCTCTCCATAAAGTATTCCGAATAGTGCACAAGAGATACCGATATAGATTACTAATTTAGATGCCAATAGTGCAGATTCATTATCATTAAATTTGTTTTTTATCCAAAGTCCCAGAATTATGGTAAATATTCCATAAGCAACGTCTCCTAGCATCATACCAAAGAATAGAGGGTATGTGAATAGCATAAACATAGTAGGATCTATTCTTCCATATCTTGGCCTTCCAACTAAATCTGTAAGTAATTCAAAGGGCTTTGAGATATTCTTTTCAGTAAAAGCAATTGGAGGTAATTCTTCATGTGTATCATGGCCATGATGAGGATTATGTACAAAGTTTTCAGTTTCTACGATTGTAGATACCATCTTTAGTGCTACACTTGATTCTTTGACTGAAGCAGTTGGAATCCATCCATCCATTACGAATGCATGATTACTAACTGCGACTCGTACAGGTGCGTTGAGAATTTCCAAATCACGTTCAAGTAATTCCATACACGCTAACAAATTAGCGCCATTAGCTTTATTCCATGTTTCTATCTCTTGTTCCAAGGACTCTTTAGATGAAATTAATTTAGTATTCTCTTTAGTTAATTCCTTTAATAAATTATTTGCAGGACCAGAGGATTCTGGCGTAGTAATTGCATCAAAATCTATATCGGAAATTATTAATTGAACTTTATCAGTAACTTCTTTTTCGCAAAAAACAGCCCCAATCCCTTTTTTTGAACCTTCTTCGCTAAAATATAGGGTGTTCGGCATATTTTCTAATTTGCTTTTTAGTTTAGACAGGTCTCCAAAATCTCCAATCCAACTAGATAGTGATTCATATTCTCCAAGAAGTTCTAAATCTAAGTTCAATTTAGCTAATTTTGATGTTATGTTTAATGATTGAGAATTTTTCTCTAAGGAATTTTTTGTATCTCCTAATGAGTTAATTTTTGATAATAACTCCTCAAGAAGGTGTGGAAAAGAACTATCCAATAAGGATCTAATTTCTTTTAATGATTTTTTTGATTCTTGTGTGGGTTCTATTTCTGCTGCACAACCTCGCATTTTTACCAATAGTGAACTTTTTTCATCAGCAACTAATTCTGGGCTACCCATACTGATATCCTCTATATCTCCATCAAAATCTACCATGTGGATAGTGCCTAATTTTGAAGTGACCTCTAGTGTTTTTGACAATTCATCAAGTGTACCTGCTACTACTATTCTTGACATTTCAGCAGTAGAAAATCCACTAATTTCAATCCCTCCAATTATTTCATAAATGAGTCAATCACAGAATCAATTGCCTTTTTACGTTGTTTAGATCCTTTTTCAGTAATTTCTAAAATGTGCGAATCTCCCTTCTTTGTGACTTGGTCAGCCTCCGATTGAGCAGTACTTCTTGCATCGGCTATCCTTGAACGTGATGTTGAGTTAATTTTTTCTTGAGATGTTTGAATAACCTCTGTAGCTTTTACTCTCGCATCTGAAAGAATCGATGATGCTTTTGATTCAGCATCTACTAATGTTTTAGCAGCATTTTCCTCAGCATTTTTTATGGCTTTTAAGATGTCCTCTTTACCCATAACAATCCCCGTCATTATTGCCGAGATGAATCGGGTTTATGAGTTTAACATTTATTCTATTTTTATTGTTTTTTTTAATCTTCTTCATATTATGCCGAATTTTGCCCGGCATGTAACAGCTCTCCAAAGTAAAGATTTTGTTAATTTATTGAATGCCATGTTAACAAAAAAGTCAGGTGATCGGAATAACATACTTCCCATCAGAAGGGAGCGTTTTGAATTTCTCATTATCTTCCCCATTTGTACATTCCAAATCCGCTCATATTCTATTAATGGTACACCCTTGAGTAAATGTTCAGCAACAACTTGACCTGCGATTCTAGCACCTATCATTGAGGTTGTAATGCCCGCTCCATTTGAAGGCAATACCATGCCCGCTGCATCACCAACAATGAGCTTGTTGTCTTTCACTAATGATTTTACTGAACCTGACATCGGTAATGATCCTGCTCCGTGAAACACAACATTTCCTTTGAATTTAGAATAAAATTTTTTTGCAAATACATTGAGACTAACGCCCTTGGCATATCTTTTTTGAATGCCTAATCCTATATTTGCACCATTCTTTTTAGGAAATACCCACGCATATCCCCCAGGTGCAGAGGATCCAAAATGTAATTCCACTGTTGATTCATCATAATCTCCATCAATTAACATAAATTTAACCGGGATATTTAATGACTTTTCATCCCAAAAATCTCTTCTAATTGGATCATTTGTACCTCCGCACCCTAAGATTACTTTTGCATAATATACATCCCCATTACGTGTATGAACATTATTTCCTTCAACTTTAGAAATATGCGTATTAGTAAGATATTCAACTCCTTTTGATTTTGCTAATTTAATCAATGCTTTGTCATGCTCTGGTCTATTGAGCATAATCCCTTCAAATGGGAAATCTAGTCCTTTTCCAGATGGAGGAACTAATTTTAATTTTTCAGTTCGGAGAGAAATTGCATGTTCAGGTGTTTGAAATAAATCATCCATCTCAGGTACATCTGGGCATAATCGTCGTAATTCCCCAATAGAGGGGATTAATTCACCACATTGGAGGGGTTCTCCGATTTCTTTTTTCCCATCAATCACTAATACAGATATTTGTTTTTCAGCCGCATAACGCGCAGCAGTACTTCCTGCAGGTCCTCCACCAATAACAATGACATCCCACCTTTTTTTCATATTCATTCCTCAATCATATCGAGAACGTACATAATGCGCTAATTCCAATACCATTCTTTTGGCGGGGTTATCATCTATGAAATCAATTTCTCTTATTGCCGTATTCAAATGTTCATTTACTAGTGTTCTACAATAATCAATACTTCCAGAAATTTTCAAAAGATGTAATATTTCTTCTAAATCATGTAAGTGAAATTTAGAGATTATTTCCAATAAATTCTCTTTATTTTTATTTTTCAAATTTTGTATTCCTAGGAGTAAAGGCAAAGTCATTTTTCCTTCAAGAATATCTAATCCTCTAGGTTTACCTAGTCTATCGTCACCGATTAGATCTAACAAATCATCTACTAATTGAAATGCTAAACCTAATTGCATTCCAAAATCAAATAAAGCCTCTTGGACTTTTTCCGATTGTCCAGTGAGGATTGCGACCGCTTTACATCCTGATGCAAACGGCCCAGCTGTTTTTCCTTCAATAATATTGTAATAATCATCAATTGTAGTTGAAATATTGTGTATGTGTTCAATTTGTTTTAATTCCGCAGATGCCATTTTTGAACATGTTTCAGCCATAATATCTACTATTTCTTTTTGATATTGCCCACCTAACCCAAAACCAATAACAAATAACCAATCTCCTGTAATTTGGGCTTTTACCGAACCCCCTATTTCATGAATTGTCTTTACCCCCCTTCGAATTTTAGCGTTATCATTAATATCATCATGAATTAATGTGGCGGTGTGAATAATTTCGTATGCAGTGGCTAATGGGAGTACTTTTTCAATGTCTTTACCCCCTAGCATTTCATAACAGAGTAGTAGTAGCATTGGCCGAATTCTTTTCCCACCCGCCATCAATATATGTTCTGAAAGGTCAACAACTTCTCCATGGCCCTCGCCTCTTGCTTTTTGCATAATTTCTTGAATATAATTATCTATTTTGCCCTTATAATCCTTTAAATGGCGAAGGTTTCGAAAATTCTTTGATATTGGTGCCATTGTTCTCCCTACAAGAGAGGCCTATATGAACGAGTGTCTTGAGCCGTGACTGCTTGCGGGTGATTAAATGACTACTGAAAAGTTAATGATTGGAATTTGTGAGCATTTTGATGATGGTTCCCAGACTCAGTTTAAACGTTTAATGAATGGATACGATGTCGAATTTGTGGAATTTAAATCACCGTTGGATGTCGCCAAATCATTATTGGAAGGAGATATAGATTTGGCAGGTATTAGCGGATCATCTGCATTTAATTTAGGTTTTTCAGCAGAATCTAATGTGTCTGGATTAGAAATTTCTGCTTATTTACCAAGAAGAGAACCGACTTCCGTAATTGTAAGTAAAGATAAGCTTGATCACTTACCTCGTAATGGAAGGGTTTTTGCTAATTCTGAATTAATTCGAAGACAATTAAAGCGTTTTAGAACAGATCTTGAATTGTGCAGTAAATCAGATTTAAATATTGAAGATTTAACTCAGGACAACTTAATAGAAAAATTAGATGAATTATATGAGAATAATGATTTAGATGGTTATGTACTTGAACGTTCTGAATGGGATCATTCTGGAAAAAATGGCCGTAGGCATACTTTAGGGATGCAAATCGGAAATAATGATTCGCGGCAGAGGTTTATTCCTCCTCCTTTACGCGGGTTTAGTTTATTGCTTTCTCGTGTAGGTTTTCCTTCATCTACTTTTGAAGAATTAAATGACGAACATTCAAGGATATCCTTTAGGGTTGAATCAAAATTATTTCTTGAACTAGGTAAAGATGAATTATTGGGAATTAATGTCTCTATTAGAAGAATTTCAACGATAAAAAAATCATTAATCGAAGAAGGTGGATTAACTTCAGATATTCTAGATGAGAAATTAGAATCTCTTGAGAAATATGGTAATACTGCAGAAAAACAAGTTCAAATGGTTGAGGTAATCATGGAAACACTTGATGAAAAAGGCCAAATTACCTATAGCCTTGAAAAGAAATATCTGCCTAATGACGATGAGTATAGAATTATAACAATATTTTTACAAGAATGGAATAATATGATTGAATTAACAAGTTAATTTGTTATATTTCTTCATCCTTTGAAACTTTATCCATTAAATCTTTTAATTGTTCTTCAAAAGACATCAGGTCTATTTGTTCTCTTTTTCCAGCAGCTAATAAAATCGAAATTGAATATTCAAGAATCACATTTCTCATTTTTTGAAATTCAGAAGGAATTGATGTGTCTGCAATGTCCTGATAACATATACTTAATTCTCTTGCATTAGTTTCCCATTCAGAACTTTTTGTATGTATTAGGGTGACAATTTCACTAACGGTTTGTGTAAATCTTAGCCATTCATTCATGGATGTTTCTAATTCATGTCTTTTTTCTTCATAATCTTTTTTTATTTCCCCATGTGATGTTGCAATTTCTATTAGTTGCTCAGAAGCAACAGTTGTGTCGTATTTCTTTTTTGAGGTTTGACGCGATAGCTTGCCTAATTTCTTATCTATTTGTGTCAAATGCTGAATTATTTGTTCTCTATTTGTTGAATAATTATTTAATGAGTGTTCTGCATTTTTTCTCAAATCATACATTTGTGTTTTGAAAATTTCTTTACTTTCTCTTAAGTGTTCTGAAAATAGCCTAATTAATTCTTCTAGGTCTTCTGATGCAGATCTTAATTTGGCTTTTGCTTCTCTATCTATCTCACCCATATGCGCCTACCAATATGTCTCATGCGTCTATACTGCTTGAATATACCTACTCTCGCAGATAAAATATCTTTGAGAAATAGACTTTTTTTATGGAATCTCTTAGTAAGATACTTAGGGGCTGAAAAATGACCCTTTGTTATCATGGCGTCAAATGATGAAGTACAAGCATTATTAGGACAGTTATATTCTGCACGTTTAGAAACACTAAAAGCTATGGCAATTAAAAATGAAATTTCCAAAAATGGTAGTGTTGAACAGTTAAGAGCACGTTTAATTCAACATCTAATCCTTTCACAATGGAAATTTGATTGGTCATCAATACAAACATATTCTAAACAAGATTTAACACAGTTCTTAAGTACTTTTGGAATTAAAAGATCAGGCTCAATTAAAGAACAACGCCAAAGGATGTGGCTACATTTAAACTGTGATGTAAAACATCATTCACTAGATAATCTTGATAATTTGTCCAGGGACGAATTACATGATCTTTGTTTACATTTGGAATTACCACGTTCGGGTTCTAAATCACAATTATTTGGCCGAGTTGCCGGTGTATTATCTAGTCAGGGTGGCGGCTGGGGTCAAGTGAAAAGAAGTTTAAGAAGGCCCAAAGGAGGAAAAGTAACTCTTAATCTCCCCAAACCCCAAATTAATACAGTAGATGCTGAGGAATTTGAAGAAGTTGATGAAGAAGTATTAAACATAAAAAATACAATTCAACTTGAGCCTGAAAAGCCACTTATTATTTCTGAAAAAGAATTAGAGTTAGATTTACGCCATGAAATTGAATCCTTCATTTCACAAATATCTGGCGAATGGGAAATTGAGAATGAAACAGAATTATATTCACATCTTACAAATTTAGGGTTTGCTGTTTACCTCCCTGAAGTTTCATCAGAATTACATAGTATTGTGGATGAATTAACTATAAAAGAATCATCTGAAAATATAGAACTAAAAATCCCTGTTGAATCTGTCGAGGAAGCACATATGATCGCAAATTTAGAATCTCGTAATGCTGAATTAGATAATGCAATTAGAGATTTCCTTGAAGATGGAGATACAAATGATAAAATGGATGTTAATGCTTTTGTAAAATCACTTGAGTCACAGGGAATGCGAACAGATATGCCTATTGTTCGTCAACAAATAATAAAGCGAATTTCGGAAATGAAACATATAATCTCTACAGAAAAAGAATCAATTACTTCAACACCTAAAAATTGGCGTGAGAGAGAAGCATTACGTAACTTAGAACGTTTGAGGCCTCACCTGTTGTCAAAATTAGAAGATATTATGAAAAATAACTCAGACAATTTAGTTAGAGCACGCGTAGATTTTGAATCATTAGCAAGTGAAGAGGGGCTTGATCTAAGCATTAGTGGGATTAGTGGGCGTTTACATGGTTTGTTTGACTTACATGTTGAATTACATGCTCACCTAATTAGAGAAGACCCAAGGACTAAGCGTAGAGAGAGAGCATTAGCAATTCTCAATCATAAGTCTGTAAATTTACCAGAAAGCGGAAGAAATACATTACTTAGAATCGAGAAAAATATTGAAGGATTTGAACAAGTAATAGATGTAATTTTAAGAAGAAACCCAGGAAGGTTTGATGAAGATCAACAAACATTGTTAATACGTTTTCTTGAACAAAGAGGTTATGAAGCAAATCAAGAATCAATAAGGCCTAGGATCTTAGGTGCAGCAGGAATGTTGGCAGTTGATATGGGGCATATTTCTGCAGATAAAATACCAACACTTGGTCCTGAAAATTTAGTTGCTGAAGCACAAGTTGATTCTGTAGTGGCCGAAATGCGTAGAATTGTGAATAATATGCAAGAAGAGAGAGGCATTTCAATTCAAGAAGAAGAAAAAGACCCCACAGTTCCTAGGCATCATTTAGATAAAATTGAATCTATGAGGAGTAAACTTAAGGCTGCAAATGATATTCTTAATCGTATAGGTGGAAGAGGAATTTAAATTCAACTTCTATTGAAAAACCATTTACTATTATTTCTTAAGTTTAGCATAGAATCCTTGAATTACGCTTGTAACAGTATTGATGTCTCTGATATCTCTTTTAACTAAGTCTGCTAATATTTGCATTCTTTGTTTTAAGTGATTTTCAAAATCTGCAGGAGTAATCCCTGCAGCAGTACATATTGTTTCTCTAAATTTACTAGGGATGCCTGTTTCTTCTATTTTACATTTAACAGGGTCATATTTCCAGATGGCATTCAGTCTTGGTTTATTTCCTTCCATTCCCGCAACTTCAGCTACCTCAATGATTTTTCTTGCAGTTTTACCATTTTCGTGAAGCCTTGCTTGTACAATAATTAAATCTAATCCTCCGAGCATAATACTAGGTACATTCATTGGAGGATTAATTAGGCGTGTTACAGTTTCAGCAGCAGTATTTGCATGGAGTGTGCCAAAAGAACCGTCGTGTCCAGTATTCATAGCAGTAAGTAATGTAGCAGCTTCGGAAGATCTTACTTCTCCTACAATAATTCTATCTGGGCGCATACGTAGACTTGATTTCAGACATGCATTCATGTCAATTTCACTAGTTCCGTCTGGACGTTCAGAACGTGTTTCCATACGTAGCCAGTGGTCATGGTATAATTGTAATTCAGCAGTATCTTCTACAGTGAGCATACGTTTATCCCAAGGAATAAACATACCCATACAATTTACGGTTGTTGTTTTACCTGAACCAGTACCTCCCGCTAAAACAAAATTTGCAGGTCTTGAATCTAATCCTTCAATCCAAATCCACATCATTGCAGCGAGCCTTAGGTTAATTGTTCCGAAAGTAATCAAATCTACTATTGTAAATGGGTCCTCTTTAAATTTCCTTACAGTTAGAGTAGGTCCATCAGGTGAAACAGGTGGAATAGTGCCATTAACTCTGCTTCCATCAGGTAATCTGCCATCAAAGAGTGGTACTTGATTTGGTCCACTGCCTAATGGTACGTTTGTAAAAGCAGCAATATTTTTTGCTATAGTTAAACCCTCTTCATCATCAATCCATATATTTGTTCGGCACATTCCATGTTCTCTATGTGCAACTTGAACACATTGAGCACCTCCGTTGTACATCACTTCTTCAAGATTATCATCTTCGAATAATGCTGCTAACTTCCCATAAGGATTTGGTTGTACTCTCCCTTCTACATGATATGTAGGTGCGGGGTGTTTTTCATCTCTATATATTGTAACTACGCCATATTGTTCTAGTACTTTTTCTGCCATTTTTTTCACCATTTTTTCATATTCCGCCACTTACCATTTCAACTCCAAGAATATAAATCATCATTGAGAATAAGGCTACACTAGGTACAAACCAAAACCAACTCATCATTCTTCCTAGCATCCTTCCACTAATTAATACTGAAATTGCAGTTGCTCCTCCAAAGAAATATGCCATGATAGTATTTAATTCATTTACAACCATTCCCGAGGATTTTGGTGCAAAGATTCCAATCATGAATGCAATGATGGCGGGCAGCATTAATCCAACAAAGACTATGATTAGAAATGCACTACCTTGTAATTCAGTGTCTCTCTTATTCATTAATTTATTTAATCTAGAGTATTCTTGACTCATATCAAATAAAACATCTTGCATCGGAGCATCACCTTCAAGAGCTGTAAGAATTAGATTAATGACTCTTTGAACTTGCTTACTCCTACTTTTTACTGCCATCTCAGCCATTGCTGCATTGAATGAAGTTGCTTTACTTGCTTGCATTGCATTATCTATTAATTTTCCAAATAAATCATTACGAACTTCAGCAACTCTTGCTAATCCTTGTTGTATGCCTTCTCCAGCACCTATGTTGTCAGATAAAAGTTCCAAAACTTCAGATATTGCATTTTCTAGACCTCTTCTTCTCCTTCTTTCAAGAATCGGCGGTATACCTCCACCCAATGTGGCGATTGAAATGATGATTAGTAGTAGTACTGCGGGGTAATCATTGATAATTTCAAGGAAATCTAGAATCAAAATTAAACCCCCGGATCCTTTGTATGTGCTTTTAATCCGATTAATGCCATACCAATAAGTGTAATTCCTAATCCTGCTCTAACTACATTCATCATTGCCGAGTTAGATGGCATACTTCCAAGTATTGCAGCTGCGTCACCCATTAGTTGAGGTGCTAATCCAACTAAACCTAGCAATATTGGAGAGATCATTCCAATTGAAAGTAATGATTCAGGTAGTCCCCCTAAATCTTGAATATATTTTTGCATTTTTTCATTACGTTCTTCTTCTTCTGCAGATGCCTGCATTGATAGCGTTTTCAGAACATCAGTATTTGACTTAACATTATTATACATCGTGGTTAATAATTTATTATATCCTTTACTGCCTGCTTTTTTCATTAATTCTCTAATTGCAGTTTCTAATTTTGTACCTTTTTTTTGCTGCTTAATCATTCTTTCAAAGTCATCACTAATGATGCCATATCCTCCACCGGCAATAGATAGAATTGCTGCTTCTAATCCAATTCCAGAAGACATCATGATTTCAAGTGCTCTTATTGCATAGAGTAAATCTTTAGATTCATCTTGATCCCTCATTAGCTCACGACCTAAACAATATCCTCAATGAATTCGAATAAAAATTCCTTTGATTCTCCATCAAATTCAAATTTTCCAAAAACCACTTTCTTTTCGTTTTCTTCATAAGGTTCGTGGATGTATGGTTGACCTCCTCTAAATATCTCTAAAACCTCTTTGTATTGGTCTAAATCAAGGGTGCCTCTGACTGTATATATCGCACTTTCAGCACCTTCGTCAATGAGGTCATCACCTTCGCCTCCATGGATTATAGTTCTTGTAAGCCTTCTTGAAATGCTAACTTTTACACTACAATCACTAAATTGAATCCATTCACCATTTCCCGGCCGCAAGAAGAAAACTTGGTCACCCATTGTCATCCCTAACATGCCACAGCAGAACTGGAACTTGAATGTAATGGCACTTGCCTTTGTTTTTTTTAATCAAGTTACTAATTTATACCATCCAAATTTAATCTCAAATAAATCACCGTCTTCTACCATGTTTTCGATTGAAATCTCAGATTGTCCTCTTTCTCCATTATTCTTTAGACAATGGCCTACTATTGATTCAAAATCAACACCATTGGGTGCGTCATTTCTTTCAATATATTCAGTTATGATGGCATTATAGTCAATTTCACTTGAAGTTGATTCAGTTTCTTTACTTTCAACTTTATTTTCAGATAATTGTGTTTGAGCTGTATCTCCCTCTGCAATTGCTAATGATCTCAAAACATTTAATTTATGAAACTCAGAATCAATTTCTCCATAATGCTCTCTGGAGAGTAGTATGCCTTCAATTAAATCAGCAGGAATTTCTGCTTTTTTATATTCTGAAAATGTCTGTTCTAATTTTTCAGAATTTCTAAAGGCCTCAATTCTATTCATTGTTGCATCACAAGCCTCCACGAGAAGGTTTGCATATTGTTTTGAATCAATTATTGTAACTTCTTCTGGCCTTAGCCCAGTAAATATTGATCCCTCTTCTGATTGTCGCATTGATGATTTTGCAATCATCATTATTAGAACTGGCTCTTCTTGTTGAAACCTGGCGAGTAATTCATCAGCTTGAATCTGTAATTCTTCTGGCTGAAAGTTACCTATGCTAAAGAAATGCAACCCTGAAGGGTCCCTTATTCTTCCAGTCCAAAAAAGTCCAGAACTTGACTCTCTTCTTTCCATTAATTCTAGTAGCCCCATTGCTACTATCCGGTTTACTTTTGCTCCAAGTTTTGTAATAATGAATGCAGGATCAAATTCACCACTTCCCTGTTGTTTAAGAGTTGATTCGGAATATTCTTGAGCTAATATTCGAATTGCTGGTTGCCTTTTTGATCTATTGAAATTTGATTGCATCTTATATCCCCCATTTTGTTTTTATTTCCATTGCATAAGATTTAGGATCAATTTGTAAAACTTCTAAATCTTCAGCCATAAACATCGCTCCTTGTGGGTCAACGATACTTCTCCCTCTGATTGTTACAGGAAAACCTAATAATTTATTTCTCAGGCTTTTAATAAATTCAGCTTGGCTAGATTTGTTTAACTCTTCACTAAATTCTTCCATTGATTTCCCGAGGAATTTTTCACTAGATTGACGATTCATAATTATAGATATACAATTTTCTCCATCATCCATTACCATTCTTAGCCTCATATCTTTTGTGGCTTCAGATGTATCATCTTCCATTTTCAAAACTCTTCTATTAGTGTCTCTCCAAATAATCCCTGAATCATTACGAATTGAGATTATTCTTCCATTAGTTTCAATATTGGCTCTTGAACCACCTGTTACAAGTTCTTTAGTTGTTATTTGGGTATATTCATTCGAATCCTCAATAGATTCCCACGCAGGCTCTTCATGTTTTTTCACTTGTTCTAAATTATCTATTGTGATGTCTGGAATGCCTTGCCATGATCTTACCCTAACGCCTTTTAAACTAAGCCATACTGGAAGACTTTCCTCGTTAATTTCCAAATCTTGCCAACTAGTCATTCTACATTTTCCTGTAGAATCTATTACTTCTCCAGACCATACAGTTTTAGTCTCGTTTTCATCATTTGAGAACTCTCTTTTCAACCATTTTTTTATTTCAATTGTAATATCTATTTCTCTCATTCCATCCCTTAAATTTGAAATGTTTTGTTTTGTAGATGAATTTAAATCATCTAATGATGGAAACTTTGAATCTTTGTAACTCTCAACTTTTGTGTATTGTCCAATGTTTAATTCTGGAGTTTCTCTAAATCTTCTGATTTGTGCTTTTTCAATTTTTATTAGTTCCCCTATTTTATGATTTAAGTCAACCCAACTAACATATCCTATCTTTCCTGTAGAATCCGCAATTTGTCCTTTTATCATGTCTAATGTTCCACTACCATCCTTTTTCTGGATAGTACTTTCATTTTTACTTACTAATCTACCAATCACAGTTACAATTCCATCTTGATTATTTACTTCAGAGATGTTAATTGGTTCTTCTATCATGGATGGAGCGTCTCCAGTACCTTCTTGTAAGACTATGATTCTAGAACTTTGATTAATATTTAGCGAAAGATTCCCTTCATATTCATTGACCGAAGCACCTTCAATCCTAATTATTGCACCTGGCTTTATTGAATCAGAATGATTTCCCCAATCTGTATACTTCCAACGTTTTCGAGAACCCAATTTTTCCCATGGATCTTCTTCTAGAAGCCCATATGCCATTTGTCTTTGTTGTCCTCTTATCTCACGAGTCCATGGATTAAATGTAATTACTTTAACTTCGATCTCAATATTTTTGTCATCTCCAGTTAATGAACTAAAGTTCTCTACTTTCTTAGATTCCCTGACAGGAGATGTTGTTGAAATCTTTATATCTCCAGATGAAAACTTTCTCAATACTGAACGTAAAGCATCTTTAGGAGGTATTAAGAAATCCCTCTCATACCGTTCAAATTCATTTTTTATATCTTCTTCTATTGCATCAGGGCACTGTTCCATGACTGCATTAATTGCATTAGTTAGTTCTTCACTCAAGATTAATCCCTCCGATTCCATGTGCACTTTGAATCCACGGCCTCGAAGACTTGGCGATGGCATTACGTGCTTTTTGTGTAAGTATATTCACTTGCTCACCATAACCTCCCTCTTCTCGGAGGTTCTTGAATTAATTGATTACGAAGAAAAATAAGAACGGGAAGTATGGCTAATAAAAAGTTCATCATTTATTGAATTATTTTTGCCGTTATACTTGATTCCTAGCCTCTCTAATCCCCTTATTGTTGGTTTAGGTCTTTCATTAATTATAGTGGCATTAAGAAGATAAATGATTTGTTGAGCTGATTCTGTAAATTCGATTGTAGATATTAGTGGCAACTCTTCTAAATTTGGTTCAGGTTTTGGTAAATATATTAACCACGCCTGCTTATCATTTTCAATTAATCCGGCTCTGGAAAAAGCTGTTTTTAATTGCTGTGTACCTGCAAGAATTCTTATGAATTCTGCATCAGGGTTATTTGATAATGCAGTATTTTGAAAATATTGTTGCTCCATTGAATACCATGTACTCCATAGATGCATTTCACTTGCAGCAGCATATTTAGAAATTAATAACCATCTATTATTAGGACGTATTTCGAGAAATTTTTCGACGAATTTAGATATTGAAATCTCACCCTCTTCAATTTCAATCCCCCAACAAGGAAACCAAGGAGTAATTGTCTCCATGACCCCTGCTACAATTACTTCATTTTGATGGTTTGCTATTTTTCACCAGGAAGAGGTTCATCATCAATACGTATTTTTGAGTCGTATTCAGAACTTCTTTCTTTTTTAATTCGTTTTATTATCTTCTCAATTAATTTTGGGCCCCATCCAGGTAAGGATAACAATTTGCTTTTGTCTCTTGAGGTTAATTCTAAGATCTCTTTTGGAGAATATACCCCCATGTTTGCTAAATCTCTAGCCCTTTTTCTTCCTATGTGTGGCAATGCAACTAGAGATAAAAGCTCTTTTTTACACCCATAACGAATTCTTTTTCTTAAATCTTCAATTTGTTTAATAACTTTTATTTTTGCAGTTGAGTGCTTTTCAGTAAATTTATTATCGTAGTATAGAATTTGTTTGGCAGAAGAAAGTAACCATTCGGTGAGTTCAACTCTCGCTCTTAAATCCCCCGGCATAACATTATGTAGAGATTCTAAATCTCTAAATTCACATTCTTCAATCCAATCTTTTAGTATCCATGCCGACTTAATTCTACTTAGGTGAATATCTTCTAACTCTTTTTCATTAAGTAATTCCTCTTCTAGAATAGTTGCTTTTTCAAGCAGTTTATCATATTCTGAATCTTTCCACCAAAAACTCATGAAATCATCAGTTGATGCTACGAGGTAAAGTAACCCTTCGTCGGTAAGTGGTAAATCAGAATTATTTCGGTAGATTCTACGTACTGCTCTTCTTAATCCGTCCCTTAATAGTAACCCACTGGTTGGATCAAGATACATTCTATTTACAAGGTTTCCAAAATCACTTGCTGAATAAGTCATAACTAGTGGTTCGACAGTTTCTGGAATTATTTCCTCTTTTGTCCAATCACTTGCAAGATTAAATCCTAAACTTCGGGGAGCATTTGATGGGGATTCTGAGGTGTTATCCAAGGAAATACCTTCAGAATCTTTGGCAATAGTTACCCAGGTTGGAATATCATCATTCCATGTCTCTTTTTCATTGACATTATTTTCGTTCGAAATCGATTCATAGATGGCATTATCGCAACCAAGTCTTGTTACTAACTCATTATTGGAAAGCCATTGAATCCATTGTTCAATACGCTCCTCAAGCATTTTTGTTGGTTGTGTATGTCCCAAAAATGTATGTTTGAAAAATTTACTGATGGCAAACCTGGAATTAATCCCTCCTGTTGCGATTAATGCTAAAATGTGAATTCTTAATGCATTTTCAGCGGCAAGTTTAGAGGAAATATCTTCAGGAGTGCCATGGATAAATTTTTCAGCAATTAGGTCTGCATTTTCAAATGATTTTTCACCTTTACAATGTAACCATGCTTCTCCAATCGTATCGTATCTCGGCCTTCCTGCTCTACCAAGCATTTGTTGTACTTCCATAACTGAAAGCCAGCGAGACATACCATTTTCAAATCGTTTTAAATCCCGAATAATTACTCTTCTGGCAGGAAGGTTGACTCCTGAAGCCAAGGTAGGTGTTGCAACAATGCAAATTATTCTTCTATCTCTAAATGCATCTTCAATAAATTTTCTCTGTTTGCTATTTAGTCCTGCATGGTGAAATACAACCCCTCCAGAAATTATGGATTCAAGAGAATCTGAGATAGACGATTCATCACCCACGAGTTTAATTTCTTTTTTTAACAGATTTAACTCCTTGATCCTGCTATTATTTTTTTCCCGCGTCAATTTCTTCTGTATTCTTTCTGAAAGCTTCCGAGCTAAACTTTGTGCAGATCTTCTAGTAGATACAAAAATTAATGATTGAATGTCATTTTCTAAAGAATCTTCTAATGCAGCAATCATGGGTTGAGATGCAGGTCCGTTTAGGGTTCGAGGCAAGGCTAATTGAGACATATCTTCTTTTGATGCAGAGATTCTTTTTCGAGGCTCTAAATCAATATTTGCTAAAGTTGATTGTTCCAAAGTCACTGGCCTCCAAGTAGAAACTATTAATTTTGCACGTAACCATTTTGCTAAATCTTTTGAATTACCTATTGTTGCAGATAAGGCAATTATTTGTACGTGATTATTTGAATGTAAAAATCTGGTCAAATTTATTTCCATCGTAGGTCCTCTTGAAAAATCATGGATTAAATGTACTTCGTCAGCAATAATTACACTTAGCCCTTGCATCACTTCAGGGCGATTTCTCATCAGAGAATCAAATTTTTCACTAGTGCAGACGATTATATCTGCCTTGTTAATGTCTGTATTCTCTCCCTCCCGATCACCTAGAGATAATCCTACACTTAGCCCAAGGAATGAACCGATTTCAGAAAGTTCAGAAAACTTTTCGGCAGCTAGTGCTTTTAGAGGTACGATATATACTGCCTTACTTCCTATGTTTTGGACAAGTAGATTATGAATAATTCCGAGGTAAGCAATTAATGATTTTCCACTTGCTGTAGGGATTGAAATCAAGGTATTTTCTCCTTCAAGTACGGGAATGATGGCTTCTTTTTGAGGTGGGTATAACTCTAAAATACCCCATGATTCTTGAATGAATTTTTTAGCCAAAGTAGGTATTTTCAAATCTGAAATTGAGTTTGAACTACTCGCCATGAATATGCTCTGAGGTCTAAGGCTCAAAAGGGCTTGGTTTCCTGTTTTTTTAATTAAATTCATCATTAAAAGCATCTTGTATAGTATCATATTAGAAGCGCAAGGGTAATGAGCGTCTTCTTTGTGGTAGTGTTAGGGCTAACTATGGATGAAGACTTTGAAGCCATGATATTAGAAAGATTAGCGGTATTCGATGATGAACCGGATATCAACGACTGGGCAGAAATTTTTTCTGGTGCATTGATGGCATGTATTGGAGTAGTATACATGACTCATCCCGGTGATTTCATTAATCCGACAGTAATGTTATGGTTATCTGCAGCAATTACTGCAGTGGGTCTTATTTGGGCAGGGCATGGACTAAAAGATATGTCAGTAAAAGAAGTCCGAAGAAGCATTGTAATGCTTGAACTTTCAAAAGAACGTGATAAAGGCGTTGATTATGGATTAATTCGTGATGTATTACTGCACCCAAGCCAGTATACTGGATTTTTGATGGAAATTTATGAATCAGCTTATGAAGATGGCGTTCTTGATGAATCCGAACTTGATGAATTGGAAGCAATACGTTCTGTATTAGATTTAACTGATGAACAAGCTGCATCAATTGCTTTGAAAGCAGCAATTAGTGTTGCACTTAGAGATGGTAAGGTAGAAGCAAGAGAAATTGAATTAATAGAAAATGCAGCAAGTGATGCAGGAATTGGTAAAGCAGGACTTAAGAAAATTCATGATGCACTTGAAGATGGACATTTAGATGATAAAGAGAAAGAGATGCTTGAAGGATTAATTTACGGAGACTCTTCCGAAGAAGAATAACCTTTAAATCGCCTCATCTACTAATTTGTGATTACATCTTCTGCAAAGATATCTTCCAGAAGATTTTCTTTGCCTTAATACGTGCATATTACATTTAAGGCATTTCCATTTCCAACTAGAATTTCTTAATTTTAGTATCTCCATAAATTTTTTTCCTAGTTCTTTTTTTTGATCTATTGTGGGCCACAAAGACTCTAATGTGTAAAATGCATTATTGTGTCCAATATGTCCTAAACAATGAATAAATTCATGATAAAGTATTATTTCTCGATAGATTATCCATTCTGGTTCAAGTAATAAGGGATGAATGTCTACAACCCTAACGCATGAGGGGTTTGCATTTTTTGCATTCCATTTTAGTGTTGGTAAAAATCTAGTTACTCCATGCCGATATACAGAATTTTTTCTCAAAAGTCCTAATTTAATATTTTTTAATTTATTTATTTCACTCGATGAGACAAAACCTAAATTAGACATTATCGTTAGTACGGTATCTCTAGATTTTTCTAAGGTAATGGTTACGTCATTATTCACAGAAATACACCTTGCATGTCTTAATGCCATCTATGATAGGCAGGATGTCCATCTTTCACTGAAACAAATAATCCCTTTCCTTTGGCACATAATTTATTGTTTGCATATAATTCCATTGAGATAGATGCTCTATCCTCGAGTAATTCTTCAACTTTGGATGTAATTGTAAGAATCTCGTTAGAGGGAGTTGGTCTAAGTAATTTTACGGAATAATTTGCAGTAACTGTGCAAGATGGCTCTTCTTCTCTGCGCTCATCCATTATTGCAATTGCAGCAGTCCAATTTCCATGACAATCAAGTAGTGTGCCAATGATTCCTCCATTTATGATTCCGGGGAATGCTTGATGTTCTAAATTAGTTTTAAATTCAGTACGTAATCCCCCTTCAAATCTAAATGAATCAATTTTTAATCCTTTTTCGTTTGAAGGTCCACATCCAAAGCAAATGGAATTTGGAGCAAACTTTCTTTGAACGCCAATTAATTCTGACATATGTAGATGATGTTTTGAGAGGTTTATGAATCAATAGTATGGTTTATTTAATACGATGTAAAGAAATAGATTTATCAGTCCCCTCCCAGGGTGTACTGAATGGTGACGTCATGTCGAAAAAAGAGGGAGAACTTGGAGGTGCCCAAAAAAAAATCCGAGTATCTCATGAAATGTCTGCCGAGCGTAAAAAAGCAGTTAAAGATGCGATGAAGGAAAAAAAGGTTCCAAAACCTGAATGGGATAGAATTAATGAACACTCGGATTATCTATTTAATCGTAAAAGGGTGAAACCAGGGCAGATCAGAACAATTAAATTAAATTTATTAAAAGTCACTCTTGGTGATTCTTGGCCAACTTCTGTTTGTATATTGCATGGAACACGCCCAGGTCCAGTAATTACAATTACAGGGGCGATTCATGGAGATGAATTAACAGGTCCCAGTGCCTGTTCTCATCTTTTATCCGAAGCATTAACTTGTGCCGATGGTCCATTAGATCCAAATAAAATAGCAGGCACAATTAGAATAATTCCCGTAATTAATACTCCTGGTTTTAAATCTAATTCAAGATATTTTCCAGATGGTAGAGATTTAAATCGTGAATTTCCAGGGCGTAGAACGGGAAATACTACGCAACGTGTTGCTTACAGGATTTATCATTCATTGATTAAAGATTCAGATTATGTAATAGATTTACATTCAGCTGCAAAAGGCAGATCAAACATGCCTCAAATAAGGGTAGACTTAACTCACCCTACATCTCAACGCCTAGCTAAATCATTTGGATTAGAAGTCATATTAGATAGCAAACCTCCAAAAGGATCTCTACGTAGAACAATAAATGATTTGGATATTGGTGCAATTACTTATGAAGGTGGTGGAGCAAGTACTCTTGATCATGAAGCAGTACAAGTGGCTGTAAATGGAGTGTTAAATTCACTTAAAACATTACATATAATTCCAGGTTCACCAAATTGTCCACGATTTAGATTACTTGCATCAGGTTCTACTTGGTTAAGAGCCCATGGAGGAGGATTGTTAGATATGCGTGTTGGCCCTGGATCTTTTGTTGAGGAGGGAGATATTGTTGCAACAATTAGTGATCCACAAACACCAGGTGAATCTATCGAATTAGCATCTCCGATTACGGGATTATTTATCTGTGCAGCAACTCATCCATTTGTTACAGCAGGAACTCCTGTAGGCCATATTCTCCCTATTACAAAATCTAAGGAATTAATTTTGGCACAATGTAATGAAGAATCAAGATTAATTGTTAATGGATCTTTTGGGGTTCCAGTATGGCGTGAAGAATCAGATGTTGATGAAATATCAATTGAGGGGGAATGGTCTGGAGGAACAGTAGATTCTGAATGGCAAAAAAATGGTTCAATGACTAATCTAGATGGTATGCAAAGTGCTATGGCATCAGAAGAAGAAGATTAATTTCAACTTGAGATGAATTCTTCAACAGTACTAGTGACTTCCTCATCCGACATTAATTTTCTTTTAGATTTAGCAACTTCAAACAAATGTGCTACTAATTCCTCAGTTGGTTCAAATCCATTTTTTTCAAGCCACCAAATAATATTTGATTTTCCGCTCATATGTCCGATTCTAATGATTTGTTGTAAACCAAAATCTTGTGCAGGTACTCCTGAATAAACTCTGTCTGCCAACCAATCATCTCCCTTTTTCATTGCTTTAATTACTGCAGATGCATGAACTCCAGTGCCTGTTTCAAAAGCATCTTCTCCAAACACAGGATAATTTCTAGGTAATGCAACTTCAATATATTCATGTGCCTTCTTCATATATTCGTTTAGAAGTGTCAAATCATTATCAATTACTCCCATTAAACTAAGATTCACTAGAGTTTGATCAAGTGGCGCATTTCCTGCTCTTTCACCAACACCTAGGGCAGTGCCATGAATTACATCTGCTCCTGCCTCTACAGCAGCTAAATTATTTGCAACACCAAGGCCCCTGTCTTGATGTCCATGCCAATTAATCTCAATGTCTCTTCTTTTGAATCCAGCATCTGGAATAACTTCGTCTTGAATAAAAGTCAATAATTGCTTTGTGCCATTAGGAGTTACATGTCCACATGTATCGCATACACAAAGCCTATCAGCACCTAATTCAAGTGCACGTGTATAAATTTGTTTAACATCTTCGGGGCGACTTCTAGTAGTATCTTCAGTGACAAACATGACTGGAATATCATTATCTACAGCGAACCCAACTGCTTTTTCCATCGTAGAAAGCAGTTTATCCATTGTCCATCCTTCAGCATATTGACGAATAGGACTTGTTCCAAGAAAAGCACTAGCTTGTATTTGAGTTTCATATTTTGATTGTAACTCTACTAGCGGCTCAATATCTGACATTAGTGTTCTCACTGCTGCCCCAGGTCTTATTTTGTAATTATTTTCTACGATGTGGTTGAGCATTGCATCAATATGTTCTATGTGGAATGGGCCAGCACCTGGTAATCCGAGATCTACTTTCTGAATTCCTAATTTTTCCATATATGTTAATAATTCAATTTTTTGTTCTATGGTTGGATTTCTTGCTGAAGGTGATTGTAATCCATCTCGTAATGTTTCATCATCAAACCAAACACTATGTGGATGTTTAGATTCATCACGGTTTAAGTCCCAATTGATGACGTTCCAATCATAAATTAAATTATTCTCATTCATTAAAAACACATCAGGGTAATAACCGATAAAAAGTTCTAGTGTTTGAACTTCACTCTTCTTCTTCACCTGAATGTTTAGGTGCATTTGTTAATTCTTCATCAGTTGGAATGTTTGTTAATTCTTCCTCAATTAATTCAGCAGGTATTCTTGCAGCAAAAATAATTTCATCTTTGTATCCTTTTTTATTATCGGTTCTCAATTCCATTATTCTAGTGCCTTTAGTTGATCTATTACTATTTTCTTTGGTTTGTTCTGCTTTGACACGAATCATCATACCTTTTGCAGTTAATAAAAACAAATTATCTAATACATTTGGAATTTGCCTAGCAGCAATTACTGAATCATTACTCTGGGTATCAAGTTTCATTGTAGTTACTCCCTTGGCACCATGTTTTGTTCTTCTATATCCATCGGTAATGAATTTTAGATTATCTTCTTTGTCTAATCTTTGAATTCCATTGGCGTCTAGATCTGGTATCCTTTCCGCAGTCCCTAGTTTTGTTCTCTTACCCATTCCATTTTTTGTAATGGATAGAATTTGAGTATCGTAATTGTCTGTAGCAATCATGCCTACTACGTGTCCACCATCTCCTCTACTTCCTGTTCTAATTCCCCAAACTCCAGAGGTATTTCTTCCAGTGCTGGTAATGTTTTTACAAGGGAATCTTGCAGCTAAACCTTTATTTGAAATCAATACAATGTCATATTCGTCTGTAGCAGTTCTAACATTAACTAATGAATCTCCTTCAACTTTAAATTTAATTGCATATTTCCCATTTCTATTAATTCTTACATAGTGTTCTAGTAAAGTTTTCTTGATAAGTCCCTTAGATGTAGCAAATAACAAATAATGATTTGAATGATTTTCAAGTAACTCTTTCGAAATTGGTAATATCGTAATTACACTTTCATCTTCACGGATACCTTCCAATAAATTTCTGACATGTGTTCCTTTTGCCTGCCTACTCGCCAAAGGAGTTTCCCATGCCTTGAGGCCATATACTCTGCCCTTATTTGTGAAAATTAATAATCTGTCTTTACTAAAGCAAGTAATTATCGCTTGAGGTCTATCTTCTTCTTTTGTAGTGACTCCTTTTAATCCCTTGCCACCTCTATTTTGAGTTCTAAAGGCTTCAGTTGGTAGATGTCTAATGTAATTATTTTCAGAAAGTGTAATCACAATAGCTCTTTCTTCAACCAAGTCTTCTCTATCCATTGAAAGTGGCATATGATCTATGAATGAACGTCTTTCATCTCCATGTTTTTCAACCATTTCATCAAGTTCTTCAAGTAAAATAGTTAATCTACGTAATCTCGAACCAATGATATCTTCTAAATCAGCAATTTTTAGTTGTAATTCATCAAATTCACTTTTTATTTTATTTACATCTAATTTACCAAGTTGATATAACCTTCTTTCAGCAATTGCTTTTGCTTGAGGTTCTGTAAAATCAAATGCAGCCATACCTTTGATAATTATTTCAGTTCCCTTAAGTACGGATTCAAATTGTTCTTTATTTTCACTAGCTTTTCCTACTGCAAGCACTTCGTCAATTCTATCTTGTGCTTTAACTAAACCTTCAAGAATATGCGCTCTTGCTCCTGCTTTATCTAATTCAAATTGAGCACGTCTTTCAATTACTGATTCTCTGTGTTCTACATACGTATGTAGCATTACAGGTAATGTCAAAAGTACAGGTCTGCCATCTAAAATACCCATCATATTGGCTGAATATGACTCCTGCAATCTACTAGATTTGAATAATTGATTTAATACAGCATGTGGGTCGGCATTATTTTTTACTTCGATTAAAACTCTAATGCCTTCTTTTGAAGATTCATCTCTAATATCTCTAATTCCTACTATGGTCCCTTTACTAACTAAATCTGCAATATGCACTAGCATATCTGCTTTTTTCACTTGATATGGAATTTCATGGATGATTATTCTTTTACCTTTTGAATCATCAAATACATCACATTTCGATCTTACGTGGAATCTTCCTTTACCATTTGAATACATATCGAAAATCCCATCAATCCCATGTATTGATGCTCCCGTGGGGAAATCAGGGCCCGTCACGTGTTTCATATATTCTTCAATTGAAATTACTGGCATTTCTCTTTTTTCAATCCCTTGTTCTATGATTTTGCCTACATGAAGAGTTACAGCACCAGCTACTTCAGTTAAGTTGTGAGGGGGAATTCTTGTAGCCATCCCTACTGCTATTCCGTCACTACCATTGAGTAATAGGTTAGGTAATCGTGCAGGTAGGACCGTTGGTTCACTTTCCGAATCGTCAAAATTTGCCTGAAAGTCAACAGTGTTCTTTTCAATGTCTCCAAGCATATGTTTTGAAATCCGATCAAGACGACTTTCAGTGTAACGCATTGCAGCAGGAGGATCCCCATCAATGGAGCCAAAGTTCCCTTGACCGTCCACTAATGGATACCTTAGGGAGAAATCTTGGGCCATTCTTACCATTGTATCATAAATTGATTGATCACCATGAGGGTGGTATTTACCCATAACTTCCCCTACTGACCTCGCAGATTTACTGTATTTTTTTTCAGATGTATGTCCGCCGTCATACATACCATACAAAACTCTACGATGTACTGGTTTCAAACCGTCCCTAGCATCAGGCAATGCTCTGCCAATAATTACAGACATAGCATAATTGATGTATGATGTTTTCATTTCTTTATTCAATGGGTGATTGAGAATATTCTCAGTTGAAATTGGTGTGTCTTCCTTTTCTTCTTCCTCAGATGTCAAGATTTGTCACCTCTTTTGCATGTGTTTCAATAAATTTCCTTCTGTCTGGTACATCTTCGCCCATTAATATCTCAAACATCCTGTCTGATTCTTCAACATCCTGAACTGTAACTTTTAACATAGTTCTAGTTTCGGGATTCATCGTAGTATCCCAAAGTTGTTCAGGATTCATTTCTCCAAGTCCTTTGTATCTTTGAACTCCAATTTTCGTATTAGGGGAATCTCCTCGTAGTTGTTCTGTGATTCTATCCCTCTCCTCGTCCGAATACGCATATTTGCTAACTCTTCCTTTCGATAATTGATATAATGGTGGTTGAGCGATGTATACGTGGCCTTCAGTAATTGCAGGTCGCATGAATCTCCAAAGGAATGTTAACATTAGTGTTCGTATATGTGCTCCATCAATATCAGCATCAGTCATTATGATGATTTTTGAGTATCTTAGTTTACTGGCGTTAAAAGTTCCTTCTTCGTCTTCCTCTTCATCTCCTGTAGGATTTCCCACTCCTGCGCCAAGTGCTCTAATCATAGTCTGAATTTCATTATTTTGAAATACTTTTACTAAATTCCGTCTTTGTCTTTCAACATTTAATATTTTTCCACGTAATGGTAATATGGCTTGAATACGGCGATCTCTGCCAGTTTTTGCTGAACCACCTGCAGAATCACCTTCTACCAGATATACTTCACATTCAGATGGGTCTCTGGATTGACAATCTGCAAGTTTGCCTGGAAGTCCTCCTCCTTCTAAAACGCCTTTACGTCTGGTCAAATCTCTTGCTTTCCTAGCGGCTTCTCTTGCCTTTGATGCTAATAGTGCTTTATCTACGATTAATTTCCCTACAGATGGATTTTCTTCAAAGAATTCTCCTAATTTTTCATAAACAACCGTTTCTACTATGCTCGTTACTTCACTGCTAACGAGTTTATCTTTAGTTTGTGATGAGAATGATGGATCTGGATGTTTAACACTAACTATGGCAGATAAGCCTTCACGAACATCATCTCCTGTGAGTGACGTGCCTTTTAGTAAATTTTTCTTTTTTGCATAGTTATTTACTGATTTAGTTAGGGCACCCCTTAATCCCGTCATGTGTGTGCCTCCATCCTTGTTACGAATGATATTTGTATAGCACAAAATAGTTTCACTAAACGCATCAGACCACTGTAGTGCTAAATCAATTGTTACCGGTCCTTTTTCAGTTTCTTTTTCTCCACTAATTTGAATGACATCTTGATGCATTACTTCTCTATTTGAGTTGAGTTGTTTTACGAATTCACATAACCCTCCTTCGTAATGATGTGCGCTAACATTCTCCTCTTCCTCTCTTTTATCAGTTATTATAATCTTCAATCCTGCATTGAGGAATGACGTTTCTTTTAATCTTGTATCTACTTGTTCAAATTCAAATTCGGTAATGTGAGTGAAAATACCTAGGTCTGGCTTAAATCTTATTAATGTCCCACTATCTTCGCATGTTCCAGTTTCCTTAATCGGAGAAACAGGGATTCCAGCTTCATATTTTTGATAATGAATTTTGCCGCCTCTGTGTATTGTCATTTCCATCCATTCTGATACAGCATTTACTGCAGATACCCCAACACCATGTAATCCCCCTGATACTTTATACGAACTATTATCAAATTTCCCGCCCGCATGTAATTTTGTCATAATTACTTCAGCAGCAGAGATCCCGAACTCCTCGTGAATCCCTACGGGAATTCCTCTTCCAAAGTCCCTAACTGATAGAGAGCCATCTGGGTGCAGGTTTACTTCTATTGTTTCAGTATGGCCTGCTAAATGTTCATCTACGGAATTATCTACAACTTCCCATATGCAATGATGTAGGGCAGAACCATCATGAGGGTCCCCTAAATACATCCCTGGTCTCTTTCTAACCGCTTCTAGGCCTTCCAATACTTGGATACTTTCTGCATCATATTCATCTCCCATAATCTCACCATTTTCAAACTTTAATAGAATTTAATTTCGCTTTCCCATCGCTTGAACCTTTCAGGGTCAGTTCCAACATAACAAGAGTATTAAGCGCGGTTTGTAAACTAATCGCCTTAATGTCATTATAAGCAACATATGCATTAGTGGAAAAAATTCGACAGCATTAAAATAAACATATGAGTGCCCATGCCGTGAACCGTCCGCTTGTGTGTGTATCCATAGAAGGATATACCGTAAAAGAATGCATTAAATCGGCAGGTCTTGCAACCTTGGCGGGTGCAGATCTGTTGGAGATTAGGTTTGATTGTTTTTACCTTACAAAAGTACATCATCAGAATCCAGAGGGTTTCGAAGAGAATAAAAAAAAGAATTTTGAAGTTATCCCAAGAGATATATCCGAAGTAGATGTTTTAAACACGATTAAGAGGCTAAAAGAATCAATAGAGAATCCAGTTATCTTTACCTGTAGAAGTAAAGAGGAAGGGGGATATTTTCCTGGTACTGAAGATGAACGTATTGAAGTCTTAACCAAAGCAATACAAAGTGAAGTTAGTTGGATAGATTTAGAAATCAATCTTGATTCTAAAGCACGTAAAAAATTAAGTGATAGTGCTAGTAAATTAAATATAAAAATAGTATCTTCATTTCATGACATTAATCAGACACCTAATGCTGACGAGATTATAGCCTTGATAGAAGAAAATAGTGATTCAGGAGATTTAGTTAAGTTATGTTTCAAGACAAACGATCATCATGACGGAATAGAGATTGTAAATGCTTGCTGGACTTTGAGAAATAGTTCACAAAAAATGAGTGTAATGGGTTTAGGGCCAAGTGGAGATTGGACAAGGTTACATGCACCTCTATTAAATCAAGCAATGGTTTATGCAACTCTTGAATCGGATTTTCATTTAGGTAAAAGAGGATTAATTAATGTAAGGGATGTTACAGATGCTTGGGAAATGTTAGAATATTGAATTATTCTATTTCCTCTTTCATCGTTCCAAAAGCATTAGAATCAGTTCCCGAAACTTTAGGGATTAGATGTGAACTTTCATTATTAAGGCCCGCTTTTTGATAGCGAACGTGTAATACAGCAGGTATTGCAGCAATTATCAGAAATAATCCACAGCAAGTTAAACTTACAGTCCAATTAGGCAAAGCATACCTTTCTTCAATCATAACCTGTATGTCGACTTGCACTTCATGGCCTGGTGCTCCTGCGTCATCATAAATATTATCCCATCCATCAATTATTAGGTAGAACTCTTCCCAATTATCGCCACCCTCATCCCACATAGTGGTTGTGACAAGGCGTTGATCTAATGCTACCGAGAATTCAAAGTTTGAATTGTCTGTATATTCATGCACATCTCGATAAGGTTTCCAATAAAAATTACTCATATAAGATTGCCATTCGATGGGTATATCATTTTTCCAATTTCTCCATTCTGCATATCTATTTGCATAATCATCTTCATAAATTCCCCAATCATATTCTGTGAGTAAATATGTATCTACGTTAGAATTACCAATGATTGTACCATTGTGTAGATGTTGAGCAGTAATACAAAATGTGTATTTTTGTCCTGTAGTCAAATTTAATCTTAGCCCACTTATGGAATCATTTGCCATAACTTGACTTGTACTAAAATCGTCATCTTGAGTTAATGCTCCTAGTGCTGGATCTTGATAATAATAATTTGATAACGGCTGATCTGATTGAGGTTCCGCCATACCTCCCTTTCCTCTTCCATCCTCCATTGCAATATCTTCATCATAATAATACTCATCATAATAAGAATAATCCTGAATCGTAATATTTGCCGCCTCTACACCCCAAAGAGGTTCTCTATTGGACGAACTACAGGAAGCAGCACTTACTGGTGATATGATGTCTTCAGGTAGAAAGAGATTTGAAAATAAAGTTGGAACTAAAAAAATTAATAATACGGAAATAGTGACTTTTCTAGTTAAAGACATGTATTCACTTCCCTTTTAGAGGTCGAACATATCCAGAACTTGTATTTCTTCGTTCATCTTTGTTTAGTACGGAAGGTTTAGGAGGAGGGTCATGATGGTCCATCCCCATAACTCCTCCTTTTACTTCCATAGCATCTACATCATACGATTGTGCGGCATCCTCAGCTTCTTCCTCAATTTCGTTTGGTTGCCTCATTGCAAAATAACCTAAGATTAATACTGCAATAATTGTACCGATGAAGATTACACTATTGCTGCCAACTTCAGAACTAAAATAACTATTTGGATCAGCCCAATCAAATATTTCTTCTTCTCCATCAGTTTGCTTCAATAGTATTTTTATTGGAAAATACTCAACAGAACAATGATCAATCCCATCACATATTTTTAGAGTTATTACGGTATTTCCAGTTTCATTCCAACTAAATTCTACTGTTTGAGCAGCAATAAAGTCATTTGAATTATCTCCATCCATTGCATCTGCAATACTTGAATCCTCAAATCTAGAATCAAAATCCCAATAATATCGAATTTCTGAATTTACGTCCGTATTACAATCATTATCCGTAACTCCATCATCATCATCATCTATCGATGGATTAAGGTCACGACAAGCAATTAATCCGCTTGACAATTCAGAATCTTCTGCACTAGCACTTATTGCTATTGAGAAATCTTCTACAATTTGTTCAATACCACTAGAGAATTCTATTTGATTGAAAGATGGCGCTTCATCAATTCTAACTTTAAATTGTATTTGACTAGTATCTCCTGTCCCATATCCATCTCTTACAGTGAGGGTGACAGTGTATGAACCTGGTGAATTATAAGAGTGCCATGGGCTTGGTTCGTTACTGATTGAACCTGCATCTCCAAAATCCCATGAATACTCTACAATTCCATTCCAATCATTTTGTTCCGTATCTGGATTTGAGAGTCCAGCATACATAAAATCACCATCTCTGGTACCACTAGAGTCAAAGAATAACAATGCACCTGGGGCAGCAAATATCTCCCCCTCACTAGTAAATGTAGAGGTATAGGTGAATATTGTGTCATTATTTCTTGGAGTGTACTCGTTTACAATATCTCCATTTATCCATGCATCTAGTATTTTTGCATTAATGATTGGAGCAGGGTTTCCAATTCTGATTACTCTTTCTAATGTTAGAGAATCAAGCCCTAAAGAATCAGTAATAATTAATGTTACACTATAATCTCCAGGTTCATTAAATTGATAACCGATAGATTCACTAGTGGATATATTTGTAGAATACCCGTTTGAAAAAATCCATTGAGCCATCAACATCTCAGAACTATCTGGATCATAACTAGAACTTGAATCAAAAGTATAGTTTCTTCCAGCAACAGCATCTTCAATTACAAGATTAATCGAGTTTCCAGAATTATCATATACGCCCATTAATGGAACAGGTCTTTGATTATTCACAATTACCATGAATATTGCAGATGATTGGTTTCCATCATCATCAGTAGCAGTTATTGTAACATTATAAGTGCCGGGAAATTTCCATGCAGGAGTTGGATTTGTATCTGTAGAGGTTAGTGGTTCTATGAATGAACTGTCAAATGTAACATCACTTCCCTCAAGATTTACTTCACCTTCAAATTGCCATATGATGTTTGTAATTGTCCCATCATCATCTACAAATGTGTCAGGCAAAGTGATTGGAACAAGAGTTTCGGTAACGAAATCCCCTGTAAAAATCTGTCTAGGGACTCGATTCATAATTAATATTTCTAATTCAAGGAATGCTATGTTGGTCCCATCGCTTATGCTTAAATTCATCATTGAAGATCTTCCATCAGATTCCCCTTCGGTCCATGCATGAACTACTTCGTACATTCCAGTGCCTGATTCGAAACCTCCATCGCCAAATGACCATGAGAATTCAAGTAATTCAATCGGGACATTGTCAGTAGCCCTATAAGCACTAAATTCAGTTGCTTGATCCGTATTTAAGCACCAATCAGTAGGGCACCACTCTTGTTTTTGACTTAATGATTGACCATTGATTCTGAGTTGAATATCTGGAGTTGATTCATCAGTGATGTTCATACTCCAATTAAGCATTTCACTCCATCCTCCTCCGATGTCTTGAACTCTAAGAGTAACAGGGAAGAATCCAACTGTAGTATATGCTCTTCTTGGGTTTTTAAGAGTTGAATTACTTCCATCTCCAAAAGACCATTGATATGCTACAGGATCATCACTGTGGGGTAATGATTCATTATCTGTTGATAGGCCCCATTTATCTTCACCTGATGCTGAGAATTGTATTTGATTCCATGTTTCAGCATCAAATGTATTGATCGAACCTATTGCATCAGGAATCATATTTTCCAAGAAAATATTAGGCAAGACTTGAGTATCTATTACAACACCAGTTAATTCAACTAATCTTGAAACTATTGTATATGTATCTGTTAATTGTGGTGTGAACCAAGAACTAAAGGTTACTGGTTGACCTCCTCCTGCAGTAACTCTGTTAGTTGTAGAATCAATCAAATTATTTGTCGAGTCATATACTTCAAGCAATACGTCTACTTTTTCAGAATATGCTTGTGAAGTGACATAAGTATCAACTTGAATTGTATCAAATCCACCATCACCATCTCTATCAGTATAATTTAACAAGGGTGAAGGGTTTAATGTGGGCGGTCCAGTAATTACGTTTGCTTCAATACTTACTGAAGAAGTAGGATATGACGTGAATCCAGGAGGTAAAGTAGAATAGCAATCCTCATAATTACAATCACTTGGAAGAGATTCAAACCATGTGATTGCATATACTTCTTCTGTTCCATTTCCAAATCCGGGCACTAACCCCGTTGCTTCACCATAATCGGGATTTCCATCACCATTTCCATCAGGGCCTCCAGTAAAGTCTAATGGGGAAGTGGATACAATGCCATTATTGTCCACTACAGCTAAGACTCCATCAAATATCTCTAATTCTGAAGTTAAACGTAAATTGAGTTTCCCTGCATTGCCATCTGCTACCATTTTGAAAATTGCTAAACCCCAGCCTTCAATTTGTACACTTGGGCTTGCCCATGGCTGTGACCAAGACGTATGTGTTTCAGAAGGTTGAACTCTACAGACAGAACTAGTTCCTCCGCAAGAAGGCATCATATCTATACTATCAAATCCATATGGAGCCTGATCAGAATCAAGTGTTGCAGCAACCGAAAAATTGGCCATAGCATCAGAAAAGGTAGTTCCTATTGGAGAAGAGATTCCCCCAGGCGGGTTATTCAATAAATTTGTAATTCCAAATCCTCCGCTTGCTTGGTCAGAAACAAGTTGTGTCATGGCATTTGAACCACCCAACATGTCATGAAGGTAAAGCATGAAAAGCATCCCAGCACCATAATCTGAAGTATCTTCTTTTTGGTCCCACCAACGTATACTTACATCTGGACTACTTGTCCATGCATTGATATGTCCTCTAAGGGTATTATCCATTCCAAAACAAAAGAATGCAGCCATATCTGCATTTCCTTCGTCTATCCAAAGATATTCACTTGGATCTGCATGATTATGTAATAAATGTTGAAATTCATGTGCAAGAATAACTTTTCCAAATGATCCTCCCGTGTCTGCAGCATCTACGAATATAGATTCTCCACTTGATGCAATTCCAGGAGAGAAATAACCTCCAGTACCAGAAGGGCCATCCATGTCATAAATCACAATTTCAACTTGGCAATTACCATCTCTGTCCGGCATTGAACCTGATAAAAATAAATTAGTATCGGTTGGGAATATTATGGTTTCCCAATCTGTGGCAAAACTGTTTAATGTAGCAATATTTACTGAACTACTGGTGCCTACAAGGAATGCAGCATTTGCAGTAACTTTTTCTGCAACAACATCTATTGAACCCCCAGAAATTGCTACAGTTCCAGATTCCCCTTCAGTCCAATCATCACCAAGACTTTGGAGGGTGCATCCTGAATGAGCTCGCCCAGATGTGCTAGAGTGAGTAGATACAGATGCACTAATTTCTGGTTCGAATGGTAATCCTGCTTCTACATATTCTGCTTTCATCCACCTAGATGCAGAATACACAGGTGATTCTTCAGAATATAGGTATTGACGCCCATCTGCTTCAGGTATAAAATCCTCTAAGTCACCAACAACATAAGGTTCAATAATTTGAGGGATTGTTCCCTCATTTTGTTCATTATTTTCATTAGGATTAGCTGAAACAATCGGTGCAAAACTCGCCATTAAAAACATGAATAACGCCACTATTATGATTTTAGAAGAGTGAGAATTACTGCGCTTCGACATCAGGGGCACCCGTCAATCCCGATTAGGGATGATGTTCTGTTATCGAGGACGTATATAAGCCGCGTTGGAACATGTATCAGACATGCAAAGATGGCCTGTTCCAAATAGGCTCGGAGTCCTTTTGGTTTTTTTGACGATATTGTGCCTTAACACTGCAATAGCATCAAATCAAAATCAAATTACTATACAACGTTTAGATGTAATTGTCGAAAAAACAATTTCACATAATAGTAGTTCTTGGACTCAGGGTTTGTTAATTAAAGATGGATACATGTACGAAAGTACTGGAAAGTTTGGTGAGTCAAGCTTACAAAAAATCAACATGAGTACTGGAGAAGTTGTAAAAACTCATTATCATAATGATTCAATATTTGCTGAAGGATTAACTTTTAACGATAATAAATTAATTCAATTAACCTACCTTTCCAATATTGCATTTGTTTTTGACATTGAATCATTTGAAATAATCAATGTATTAAATTACACGGGAGAAGGGTGGGGGATTTGTACGATGTCTGACTTTTTTGTGATGTCGAATGGAACGAATCAATTAGCAATAAGAGATCTTGTGACATTTGAATTGATTAATAGCGTAAATGTCACAAAAAATGGTACTCCGATACATTACCTAAACGAATTAGAGTGTGTAAATAATACCGTTTATTCTAATGTTTGGCTGACAGATGAAATAGTTTTAATTGATATTAATACTGGAAATATATCAAAATCAATTAACGCTGAAGGATTACTAAATGAATCAGAATCTCAGAATGCAGATGTGTTAAATGGTATCGCATTTGATGAAATCAATTCTGAATTTTGGATTACTGGGAAATATTGGCCTAATTTATTTCAAGTAACATTTGAAGAGAATAAATCGATTATAGAAAACAATACTAATGGTAATTCAGAGATAGATGCATTTTCATTAGCACCCCCTTGCTTTGGTCTTGACGCCTATTTAATTGTTGAAGATTCAAGGGATTCATCAATGAATGGCCGTTATTTCCCTCAAAGAGGTTATATTGTTGATCCTCAAAACCCATCACGTATTATTGAAGATGATGCAGGTGTTTATTGGTATAAGGCAGAGAATTTAGATGGTTCATCTGGCTCTGGGTGGTCATTTTACCTTAGCGAAGGAAAGTACGAGTGGCCCGAGGATGAAGCCTTCGGTGTGTGGATTACAACCCCTTGGATTATAATGAAGGGAACAAACCCACCAAGTGATTTAGTTGCCGAAGATTATGATTTCGGCGGCACACATGCTGTAGATCCAGACTTTCCAGATGAGCAAGCTCCGAACTGGGGGGAATCAATCTGTAATCCCCAGGGCCTATCGGTTCATGGAGAGATTACTTATTATTCGGATATAGATGATTCAGAGATATTCATGTATTCGCTAATGTTTTTATTAATCAGTAGTACCGTAATTTGGATAATTGACATTAAACTTAGAGGGAAAGTGGAAAAAACTCAAGTTCAAGAGGGTAGTGGGGAGTAATATGGATGACGAGAGGGAACGTAAACTTGCATCATTACGCGGCAGGGTACGTTCACAATTAAAGTCTAATGATTCTAAACAAAAATCTGTAAACGTAGGTTTACTTGAAAGAGCATCCACTAAATTATCAGAACAACCCCCTGATGATGTTGAAGAGGAGCAGTTTACAGTTTCATTAAGTCGTATTGAACAAGAGTTTCAGCGTTTTGCTTCAAGTAATAAAGAAAATGATAAATTAAGAAAAGTTGCAGCTTTTTGCATATTGGCTGGAGCAATATTGGGTGCTGTAAGTGGAATGATGCAACTCACTGGAAATCCAGGAGAACTTGTAGAGAATTCACAATTTTTTGCAATTGACGATGAAGTAGATATTTCAGGAATCGTGTTATTTGATGATGGTTCGGAATTTGAAGGAGCAAGTATAGGAATTTATGATCTTAATTCGCGTAAATCTTATGGTTTAGAAGTAAGTGGAGCTGATGGTTTTTTTAGATTTAATGATATACCTCAGAGGCCAATGCGAATGGAAATTACAGAACCTGGTTATGATACCATAAATATCACATTTATACCCGATACAGCAACATTACATTATATCACAATGAGTGAAGGAGAGGGTTCAAGAGAGATTGTAAGCCTTGCTGAAAGTGAATTAAATCAAGTTGTAACCGTAGGTACCATTGTTGCAATATTCTCAATTCTATTTGCTTTACTAGGTATTCATGCATATTTTGAAATAAAGAGGGCTAAATATTACAGAAGAACAATGTATTTTGCAGGCCTTTCGATGTTTAGTAGGGGCTTAATTATTGTTGGTCCTACTTTAACATTAATCGGTATGGGATTCCTAACCTTAGCGAAATATCAGTTTAAAGATCAAAGTTTAGATGAATAATGAATGAGTTATAGTTGGTTTCAATATGTATTTAATCACCGTAGAAGGAGGAGATGGTTCAGGTAAAGGAGAGGCTGTACGTATGTTGAGAAAAATGGCCTCTGATGAATTTGCGTTTAGTGGTGTACATCTTACTCATGAGCCGCGTAGACATTCCAGGCTTGGAATGTTAGCGATTAAGGCAGTTAGAGTAGGAGACCATACTCCAATGGAAGAGGCAGGGCTGTTTGCTGCAGATAGAGTCGATCATTCACGAAGTTGGATAGAACCATTATTACAAGAAGGCGGTTTAGTGATAAGCGATAGAAACATACATTCTTCATTGGTTTATCAGGGAGTAGTTGGAAAATTAGGCTTAGAAAGAGTTGCTCAAATGAATTCAGCAGCATTAATCCCGGATTTAGTGATATGGATTGATTGTGATCCTGAGCAGGCAATGCGTAGAATCAATTCAGGAACTTTACGTAGTATTTCTCTAAATAAAACAGAATATTTCGAAACAACTGAAATCCAGAAAAAAATAAGAAAGGGTTTTAGTGACTTATTATCTGGAGAACTCAAGGTGCCTTCTCCATTTAATTCCAGTTTGATTGTTGGTCCAATAAAAAATGAAGGTTCCCTTGATGAATTAAAAAAGGCACTAAAAAGTGAATTAAGGTCCTTTATTCAATCAAGGCCACAGCCATTGAATGCAGACCCTAGTATTGTTGATTTAAATTCTTTAGAGAGATTAATGGAGGGCGTGCAATCACAAAGTACCTTACCTGGATTAGAACAGCCAGATCATGTTACTTCTGAGAGTTTCTTAGAAGATTTAAGTCCTGCGGAATGGTTTGCAAAAGCAGAGGAAAATTGGGATCCTCAATCTGCAAAAGCCCAAAATGTGGCATCCACTCCTGTAAATTTTTCAGTTGCATCAATAATTGGCACACTCTCGTTAATTGGAACAACAGATATAGCAAGAATGCGTAGAAGGATGGGCCCTGTTCGTTTTGTTACCGCACGTCATTCACGTAGAATTCTTAAATGGTTAGATGAGAATAGATGGGTTAACCGTCAACAATTACATGTGCCATTTCATGATGGTGCTAGTTTTCGTTTAAGAGCAGAGTGGTTTGGATTTGGTAAGGTTGTGATGGCATTATTACCCTTAATACAACCATTGAATACTTGGAGGCGTAGAAATAAAGATACTAATTGGTCTAAAGCAATGGAAGATTTTGTAAAATTTGCAGAAAAAGAAGAGAATTTTTCACTTGCGATAGATGCAGTACTTGCTAGATTGAAATTACTTGGTTCAGGAGTTCCTGGAAAGAAAGTACCAGAGGATTATTCTTCACTAGTATCTTGGTGGAATTCATCAGAAGGTTGAACAAATCTGGCGTTTGCAGGTAATATTACTTGAGATTCATCTTCAAAATGAGCTGGCCTTGCACTTAATGATGCACAGAAAAACCAAATGAAACCACCACCAAATAATGTACCAGTAAAAATCCTTCTAAATGTTCCCGATTCATAATTACTGATTGCTTGAAATCCTCCATCAAGCAATATTGGAACTACTGCTAAGCATCCAATTCCCCAAAACAATAAATTTCTATGATTCTTTTCATATATATGGTTGAGTTTATTGTCTGGAAAAATACTGATAAATGAATCTTTAATTGTCCATCTATTGTGTCCGTACCTTGTCCATATGATTCCGATTAGAAAAGCCCCTAAAAAAATACCAATGTCACGAGTACATACTGGCATTTGATTACCATTTATTTCCCAACTTCTTTCGTGTTTTTGATGGCAGTTAAAATCACCAAATGCATAAGTTGTTGCAGCAAATAAATTTAATTCACTCCATGAGAAATATCCATGATCTTCTTGATTATGGCCTACAGTTCCTAAGTCAGACGTTTGTTTATTACCCCATGAATATGTTCCATTATCGGTCATATAATCTAAAGAATTAGCCCTACCTGAAAGCTTAGGAATCGTATCTGATTCAACAGTTAATGGGGCAATAAAAAAAGAGAATAGCAATAAGCCACAAATAGCAGTAACCCATCCACCTATCTTTTTTTCTCTATCTCGGTTTACCCTGCCATTTTTTAGCATAAAACGTGGGAATTTAAATCCGGTTATAGTAATTTGTATTATTCATTGAATTATTGCGATAGTCGTTATATGTAGAATCTCCAAGGTCTATTTGTGAGAGTGAATTTTATCCAGTCATCTGAAATTAGGGTGGATGATAAAGTAAGTGGATGGACACGTAGGAGAATGGGCTGGAAAGAATCTTTTCAGACAGGTTTAGTATTAGGTGTAGTTGGTTTTGTTTTCACGTTTATTTTACATCTTTATTACATTGCTTTAGATCCTAATTTAATTTTCAGAGGATTTAAAGTTGCTTTTGCTTCCTCAATATTTCTCACAGTAGTTGGATCATTTATTTTTAAGGTAATTGGGAAAAAAGTATGGGAAGGTCATCAAGGGATCAACCCTTTAGAGATTTTAAGAAGTGTATTATCTCCTATCGAACAAAAAGCCACTAATTTACTTTGGAGTCCAGTAAGGACTTGGAGAATAAGTACTCATGTACGTAGTGAAGGAATTGGTACTACTGTAGATTTACATGATTTAGATATTAAAATGGGTAAAGCAGTCGTTGAAGTATTAATTGCGGTAAGAAATAAGGTTGGTAGAATAAGGTTAGTTACAGGACGTGGAAAACATTCCGCTAATGGTGCAAAGATGAGGCCTGCAATACTTGAAATGCTCCGACAAAGACAAGGTGAACATAATTGGAATATGCAGATAGGTCAAGGCTCTGTGACCTTAAGGCCACGCAAAAATCAATTATCTAATGGGATGATGTTTTTTAAATTTTTATTGTTTTCAATACCGTTGTGTATTGGTGGATATTATGGTTTTTCAGCTATTGGAAATGGAGATGAGATATCTCAAGTAGTTGGTTTTGTATCTGGTGCTTTCCTTGCAGCAATACTTGCCTCATATAATAATTGAAATCATTCCATAAATGAATAAGTCCATCTTTGTGGGATATCAATTGCTCTTTTAATTGAACGCGGAGAAATCCATCTAAGTAAATTCAGAGGACTTCCTGCTTTGTCATTAGTACCGCTGGCTCTCGCACCACCAAATGGCTGTTGGGCTACAGCAGCACCTGTTGGTTTATCATTGATATAGAAATTTCCAGCAGTATATCTAAGGGCATTAAATGCAGTTTGAATGTCGCTTTCTTCATTTGCAAAAATTGAACCTGTTAGTGCATATGGAGAGGAAACATCACATAATTCAAGGATGTCTTCAAATGTTTCATCATAAACATAGACTGTTAATACAGGTCCGAATATTTCTTCAATCATTGATTCAGACTTTGGGTCTGAACTAACAATAATTGTTGGTTCAATAAACCAACCTATGCTATCATCATATGAGCCACCAGTAATAATCTCGCAATTGGAGTTTTCTTTTGCCCTATCGATATATCCTGTAATTTTATCAAATGCCTTTTGATCTATCACAGCTGTCATGAAGTTACTAAAATCGCTTGCATCTCCCATTTTAATTTTTGAAATTTCAGAACATAATTCTTCAGAAATTGAATCCCATACAGCTGTAGGGACATATGCCCTACTTGCCGCAGAACATTTCTGACCTTGAAATTCAAAAGAACCTCTGATTAATGCGACCATTAATCCATTTTCATCACAATTAGGATGTGCAACTACGAAATCTTTTCCACCGGTTTCTCCTACAATTCGAGGGTATCCCTTTAGGTCGGGTAATGCTTTAGCAATACGCTGCCACAATCCTTGAAAGACATTCGTGGAACCCGTGAAATGCACTCCTGCAAAATCAGGATTTGAAAGAGCAACTTCTGTAATTTCAGCACCAGATCCTGGAACAAAATTAATCACTCCTTGTGGAAGCCCAGCCTCCATCATTAATTGCATTAGTAAATAATTTGAGTAATATGAATTCCTACTTGGTTTCCATACTGCAGTGCAACCTACGATTGCAGGAGCACTTGCGAGGTTGGCAGCAATACTTGAAAAATTAAATGGTGTGATGGCTAGAATAAAACCTTCAAGAGGTCTAATTTCTGTGGTATTTTTTACTCCAGTAGGTGAAACTAATGGTTGTAAGTCATCATGAAAACCTCTTGCATAATGACAATTAAATCTCCAAAAATCTATTAATTCACATGCAGCATCAATTTCCGCTTGAAAACATGTTTTACTTTGATTAAGCATAGTTGCAGCATTTATTTTCATTCTCCACTCACCTGCTAACATGTCAGCACATCTTTCAAAAATAGCACATCTTTCCTCAAGACCCATATTTATCCATTCTTTCTGAGCCTCAACTGCTGCTTCACAAGCCGCTTCCATTTCTGCTTTACCAGCGAGATGTACATTTGCTAGGATATGCCCATGATTGTGAGGGATAACTTGCTTTACAGTATTTCCTGTAAAAACCTCTTTACCATTGATAATACATGGTATTTCAATTACTGAATTCATTTGAATTTCTAGTTCTGCTTGTAATTTTATTGTTTCAGAAGATCCCGGTGCATAAGATAAAACAGGCTCATTTACGGGGTGCGATGATGTGCTCATGGACAATGCTTAGCAATTCATTCTTTGATTGTTACGTGAAAATTATAATTATATTCATAAGTAAAAGCAATTACAGTAGAAATATGGATCTTTAGAAACCCATAGCCCTAATATTCAACAAAACATAATTTTTGTTGCCGCACCACATAATAAATCTGCTAAATTAGGAGCGATATTTAATTTAATTTCATCTATAATACCATTTTTTTCAATCCTCTTATTTATCCCTACTTTTACTCTTTCACTTGGACTTATGTGCTTTTCACTTCCATTGCTAATCTTGGGAGTAATATATTTTATATCTGGAATGGTGGAATATAGTAAGTCTAAGACGGGATTAATTGGAACAATAATTAGCTTAGTTTTACTCTCCATTCATATTGCAGTTATTGTATTTTGTTTATATTTAATGAGTGAACCTTACAAGTTCTAGAGGTTCACCTGCTGTATGTAAATTGAATTAGTAAGAGTCTTTAGCATTGAATAATGCCAACAGCAGTAGTTACAGGAGCAAACCGTGGACTTGGAAATGAATGGGTAACCCAATTACTTGAAGATGGGTGGAGAGTTTATGCAGGATATAGAAGTGAACCCGGAAAACTTACACATATTACCAATAAATCATTAATAGTTCATCAACTTGATGTCCAATCTAATGAATCAGTAAAATATTTCTCTCAGATTATTGAAGGGGATGTTGATTTGTTGATAAATAATGCAGGTGTGGGTGATGGCAGGTGGAGTAATTTGCAAGAAATAGATGACAAATTATCATTAGATGTTCTTGATGTCAATGCATTAGGGCCAGTTAGAATGGTTCAAGCATTATATGATAAAATGTCACATGACTCACTTACTAAAGTAGCAATGGTTAGTAGTTTAATGGGGTCAATAGAAGATTGTCAATCTGGTAGATCATATGCATATAGAGCGTCTAAATCGGCACTTAATATGTTTACTTCCGCTATGAAAAATGAAGCATTAGGGCGTAACATTACATTTGCAATTCTTCATCCAGGGTGGGTTAAAACAGATATGGGTGGCTCAAATGCACCAGTATTAATGTCTGAAAGTGTTAAGGGGATGAGAGCAGTTCTTGATTCACAAACGTTAGAAAATTCAGGACGTTTCATTCAATATGATGGTCAAAAATTGCCATGGTAATCTTATATGATTCTTATTCTGATGGTTAATTTTTAAAGTAATTCTATACTTCTAAAACTGCATCGATATTCATATATTCCTCATTATGACCCCAGTCTAGTGTCCCAGGTCGTTCAAATCGAAAATACTTCGTAGTAAAGCGCTCGTCCCATTTAGGATGTGGCTCATCAAACAGTATCACGACCTTCATGGTGTTCCAAACTCTGTCATGTAGAAATAATGAAGCTAGATGATCATCGACTTTTACTCTAATCATTCTTACTTCTTCATTACCAACTACTATGGGAATCATTTCTTCGGTTATTGCTATTTTTGATTTATTTTTATTGTTTTTCATTTTGTGACCTCAAATGTCAGTTGACATGTTCAGTATTAACGTTAATGCATAGTTGCTATGTAAATTCCTCGATTTTGTGCAATTCAGAACCATTTACCTCGATTTTGTGCAATTCAGAACGGCCGAATTTTGTTTTTAATTAGATTAATCTAATTCCTTCTAAGTTGGAAGGTGCTCGATCCGGGTTGCTCTCCCATTCAACAACAATTGAATTTTTAGGAGTGCCCTCTTTAGAGTCTAATGATGAATCAAAACAATTATACTACATATGTCTTACAGGTCTTGTGAGAAAGTTAGCTTATTTATTATTTTTATTTTTGATATTTTCTAATTTAACTCCTAATGGAAATTTGAATAATACGAATAAATCTAGTTTTTCAGATGGCCGAGATATATCTACAGAACTTACAGCGGAGTTGTCATCAGTAATTATTTTTGGAAATTCTGTAGATGATGAGAATTTAATTGTTGGTGGGAACGAGCCCACAATAATTTCATTATCTCTTTTATCAGATACGGGCTCAGCAATTGAAAATGTAAATATTATGACTACAGTAATTATAGATCCAGATGGTGATGCATTCGACTTTTATTTTAATTCAACAACAGATAATGCAGGAACCGCAAATGTTCAATTTAATTGGAGAGATATAGCGAATGAATCAATTCTAGAAAATGGTGGTGATGTTAAGATAGTTTCAATTTTTGAAGGGAGTGAAAATGAATCAACTACTTTTTATGGAACTGAAGTAGAAGTAGATTCAAAAGTAGTAGTTCCTGCTTATTTTTCACTGTTAACAACCGTTGCAGAGGTTGATGAATTAGGTGATGCAACTCTTGAAGTTTCGTTGGTTGCTGAACATGAATGGCAACAATCCGCATTATTAGGAACAGAAATCACATTCAAGTATTATGATAATAATATGTTGACAAGTACAAATAAACAAGAAATTTTGAATTTAAATGGTGATTTAGAAGTAAATATAGATGGCAATCCTTCAGGAGGATATGTATTAATTACACCAGATAGTTCTGCGAATCCAGCTAATCCCTCAGCTTGGAAATA
>Ga0114997_10000026_pt1 | contig 97441 bp, 92 predicted proteins | sample ArcticOcean_MG_C_2_FD_87045 | JGI IMG/M metagenome (GOLD analysis project Ga0114997, IMG submission 87045) | Marine microbial communities from western Arctic Ocean - ArcticOcean_MG_CB4_136 | ecosystem: Environmental > Aquatic > Marine > Oceanic | place: Arctic Ocean: Canada Basin | collected... | reverse complement strand
CCGCAGAAGCACCCGCAGAAGCACCCGCAGCCGAGTCGGTTAGTACTGAACCAGCACCCGCAGCAGCACCCGCAGAAGCACCCGCAGCCGAGTCGGTTAGTACTGAACCAGCACCCGCAGAAGCACCCGCAGCCGAGTCGGTTAGTACTGAACCAGTTGATGACATCGACCCCAACGCTGGGCTTGGACTGCCTGAAGCCGGCGTAGTGCTCGGCCCGCCGAACCTTGGCGGCTTCGAAAGCGGCGAAATTGTCACGGGCACGGTCCTCACCGTCTCTAAGCGAGAAGCAGAGGTAGACCTAGGCGATGACCAGGTCGGCGTCGTAGGAGACCGGCACTGGTCATCAGGCGAACAGATCGACCTGACCACCGTGCTCACAACCGGCGACACCGTCGAGGCAGCGGTTCTCGCTCGCGCTGACATCAAGAAGCGCATCACCTTGAGTCATCTGTGGGCGCAGCAAAAGCGCGGTTGGGAAGCCGCCGAAGCTGCCGCCAAAGACAAGAGCGACCTAGAGGCAACCGTCACCGAAACGGTGAAAGGCGGCCTGTCACTTGACGTCAATGGCGTCCGAGCATTCATGCCTGCGTCACTCGTCGACGTTCACACCGTGACTGATCTGAAGCCATACATCGGGCAAACCTTCCCCGTTCGAGTTATCGAAGCTGACCGCAACAAGGCACGCCTAATCGTCAGCCGTAAGGCTGCCATGCGAGCCTCACAACGTCAGCAGGCCAAGTCAGCACTCGACAACATCAAAGTCGGTCAGATCATGGCGGGCAAGGTGGCTCAGATCACCGACTTCGGTGCATTCGTAGATGTAGAAGGTGTGCGTGGTCTCGTCCACAAGTCCGAGATCGGCTGGAGCCGAGGCCGCGACCCACAGCGTGACCTAAAGGTCGGTCAAGACGTATCGGTCAAGGTCCTGAAGGTCCAGCCATCCCGTAACCGCCTCGGTCTGACCATGCGCACCGAGAACGACCCGCTGACGTCAGTTCGTAAGGGTGAGCGTTTCGAAGCCACCATTACTCGACTGGTCGACTTTGGTGCCTTTGTGTCGCTGCCGACAGGCGTCGAGGGCCTGGTGCACGTGTCCGAGATGGCCGAGTACCGGGTATTTGCACCTGAAGAAATCGTGATCCCTGGGGAGAAGGTCTGGGTCAAAGTACTGAAGGTCGACAAGAAGCGCCGCACTATCGATCTGTCAATGGCCCAAGCTGTCGCCCCAGATCCGGCTGAGGAGATCGCAGCTCGCGAGGCTGCAGCTATCGCAGCCGAAGCCAAGGCCGAAGAAGCCACCGCCGCTGCCGCAGCATCTGAACCTGAAGAAGTAGCAACCGAAGCGACTGAAGCGTCAACAGCTGAAACTCCTGCCATTGACGATGACCACGCCGAAGACGCCGCCGGGTCTGCACCCGTAGCTTCCGAAGAAGAGTAGAGACTTTCGCCTGGCGGGTTCCGGTGCGTGTCGCGCCGGAACTCTTCTTGCGATGCGCTTCAGCGCACGTGCGAAAATCGGCGACGTGCTCATGGGCGTGTGCGGCACCGTAACATCGCTGCAGTCGCTCAGCCGCCGCAACGTTACCGGGATGGCACTAGGCGAAACTGAGAGCACCAAGCACATTTGAGTAGTCGTCAGTCCACAGTTTTGTGTCGCCTTAGATCAGCGCGAACCGGCCGGAATCCATCCACTCTCGTACTTCGCCATTGGGCGATATGACGATCCATGAAGACGGCACTGCGCCACCACTTGTGGCGTCCTCTGTCGGGAAGTAACGCTGCCCCCAGTCTTCGGCACCAGAAGGGGTTGCTGCACCAGCGAGCAACGGCCACAGGTCGAAGTAGCGGTTTGAAACGTGCAGTAGCAGCGAGCCACCCAGAGCAAGTCGGTCGACGTAGACCTGCATCGCTTCAACCGTGAGTATGTGTATCGGGATTGCGTCGCATCCGACGGCATCAATCACCAGCAGGTCAAACTGCATATCTGCCGTCGCTAAGCCATGGTGACCGTCTTCGACGAGGATCTCGACATCGGCTTTGGTCGTCGATAGATAGCTGAAGTACTGCGGATCTTGAGCTATGTCGACAATCAGTCGGTCGATTTCCCAGAACGTGTAGGTATCCCCAGTGCCTCCATAGACCCCAATGGTGCCAGCCTCAAGACCGACGATGCCGACGTTATCCGGCTCCATTATTGCGAAGACCTGGCCAACCGGACCTCCCTCGAAGTAGTACATGGTCGCTGGTAGAACACCGTCGTAGGCCAGCAGGTGGGTCCCGTGCATGGTGGTCCCCGATACGAACTCCCCTATGCCATCAGATTCGTCGGCGGTCTTGTAGACCCCCAAAGAACGAGCGATCCTGCAAGATCACGTCATTGTTCAGAAGTCGTGATGCGGGGATAGCAAGCAGCACGACCAACGCCAGGGTCGTTCCTGCTGGCCCGTGCGAAACGAACAACAATGACCCATTGCAATCATCCACCAGAGAAATTGGGCTGCAGCCATGCTCAAGCCGAGCAGGACAGCAGCCAAACCGGCGTGCACGAGTTTCGTCACGCCACTCGAGACATGCGGCGGCTGAAAGTAAGACCGCCCCGAACCACACAAGATTGGCAGTAATCGTTGTTCGAGTCGCCGATTCACTACCAAAGGCAATGATGAAGGTCGCCAAGTACAACAGAAGCGGGATTATCCACAGCAACGGGAACGGCGCAGTGTCGGTCGAGATAGGCACGGTGACGTCAGCGAGAACAGCGACTCAAGCACCAACGGGTAGCCGATTAGGGCCAACACGCTGCCGGCATTGCCAGCGGCATAGACAAAGTACGGGTCCGAGGCGCGTGGATGGCTCGTCAACGAGCCACATCTGCAGTGTTGGACTTGTTGTTGCGAGCGCAAAGAAAGCCAGCCCAACCATGACGGTAAGGATTAGCAACGCCCACGCGGCCGGGGCGCCTTCACTTGGCAGGCACCATCCATTAGGGATACCCAACGGCACTACGGCCAGCGGCAACAGAATCACGGCCGACTGCAAGATCAGATGCCGATGCACCGCCAGCCGCTGACTGCCGGCCACCTCCGTCTCAAGGTCTGGTGTGTTCCCTTCGATTGTTCCGGGCTTGCTCGGTGTTCTGCCAGGCGCCATGAGAGACCATCTCTAAATTTGGCTGCACACCGTACAAGAACCCTTCGGCCGCAGATCAGCAGATTAAGTAGATAAGCGGGCTAACCAGCGGAGCAAGCGACGCAGGTCGCATCCAGGCCCGTTGTCCCCTGCCGTAGCTTCAGTACCGGGGCATCAGCGAGTACCTGATAGTGCAACTCCCTAAGAAGCACACAGTTGTTTAGCTATCCGGAGGTGGTGGCGTGCGACCCAAGAGCGCCAGCAGCCGGTCGCTAGCCGAACCGGACGATGGCGTCGACGGCGCTGCGAAGAATTCACTGCCGGCGATCTGACCAGCCATCGGCTGCCAGAAATCAAGGAGCCACTCGGCGAAACGGTCCTGGATCCCAACAGGACGTCCGACAGCGACCTGTAGATCCCACGCATGCACGACATTGTCAGTGATGCGATAGCCGAATAGCTGTCTGCCCTCAACGGTGCCCATATCGAGATCGAACTTCGTGTCGCTCACGCCTGGCACTCGGGCTGCATCGATGGCCCGTAAGGCTGTACCACGCCATGCCGCTAGAGGACTCGGGCCGAGTAGCTCAACGCTTAGCTCGCTCTGGGTTGCCGATGTGTTGCCTTCGAGCACGGACGACAGATGTGCCTCACCCAACACCACATGAGCGACGACCTCTTTCACGTTCCACTCGGTGGAAGGTGTGGGCAGGTCCCATTCGTGATCGGCGATGTCGCGCACTGCATTGCCGAACACAGCGAGAGCATCGACATAGAGCGGTACTACATCTTCGTCGGCGTTGTTGATATCGTTCATTCCCACTCGATTGTGCCTGGCGGCTTCGACGTAATGTCGTATGCCACGCGGTTCACGCCGTCGACCTCGTTGATGACTCGGCTCGAGATCGTCTCGAGCACGTCGTACGGGATACGTGCCCAGTCGGCAGTCATGACGTCTTCGCTGGTCACGGCTCGCACTATGATCGGGTAGCCATAGGTGCGCTCGTCACCCATAACACCCACGCTGCGAATATCGGGCAGCACCGCGAACGATTGGAAAATTTCGCGCTCCAGGCCCGCCTCACGAAGTACTTCGCGAACAATGAAGTCAGCCTCTTGCAACACAGCGACCTTGTCGGGTGTGACCTCGCCAATGATGCGGACGCCAAGGCCCGGACCAGGGAACGGCTGACGCCACACGACCTCGTCGGGCAGGCCGAGTTCTGCGCCTACCTTGCGGACTTCGTCCTTAAACAACGTGCGCAGCGGTTCGACGAGTTCAAATTCCATGTCGTCAGGCAGGCCACCAACATTGTGATGGCTCTTGATCGTGGACCCGTGTTTACTACCGGACTCGATCACGTCGGGGTACAAGGTGCCCTGGACCAGAAAGTCAGCGTCTTGAATGCCACCTTTGGCTTTCTCGAAGACACGAATAAACGTCTCACCTATTGCCTTGCGTTTGGCTTCGGGCTCAGTTAGGCCAGCCAGCTTCTCGAAGAATTCGTCTGCGGCACGAACATGGATGAGTTCTATGCCCTGAGTCTTCTGGAATGTCTCGACGACCTGGTCGCTTTCGTTCTTACGCATAAGGCCGGTGTCAACATAAACACACGTGAGTTGCGAACCAATGGCCTTATGCACCAGCGCTGCAGCCACAGCCGAATCGACGCCGCCAGAAAGGCCACAGATCGCACGACCAGCGCCGACCTGAGAGCGAATGGCTTCAACTTGCTCGTCGATGATGTTTGTCATCGTCCACGAGCGGTCGACACCTGAGTCATCGAGCCAACCCTCAATCACCGACTGTCCGTGGGCGGTGTGTGAAACCTCCGGGTGATACTGCACCCCGCAAATGAGATCGCTCTCGAATGCAGCGACAGGGGCGTTTGCGGTCGAAGCCGTCGTAGTGAAACCTTCGGGGATCTCACTGATGCAGTCGAAATGGCTCATCCATACCGACTGCTCTGCCGGCTGGTCAACAAGTAGTCGGCCATGACCGTTGAGGGTCAGCTCGGTACGGCCATATTCGCCGGCTTCGTAGCGGCTAACAGTGCCCCCAAGCTGCTTTGCTATCAGTTGAGCGCCATAACAGATGCCGAGAATTGGAATACCCAGGTCATACACACCCGGGTCGACAGCGGGTGCACCGTCGATATTGACCGATGCCGGGCCGCCACTGAAAATGATGGCCGCCGGTTCAAGCGCGGCGAATTCAGCGGCGGTCAGCTCATTGGAGACGATCTCGCTGTACGCGCATGCCTCTCGAACGCGACGAGCAATCAACTGGGCGTATTGCGCCCCGAAATCGACAACGAGAACAGCACCGGTTCCTACATGTTCAGTCATGAGTTGAGATCGCGCTTTTAGCGGCCCATGCCGACAGATTGCGCCTTTTGCAGGCTTTTACCCTCGGTCTGTAGCGCCGGGGCGACCATAAGTTCAGCCTTCTGGAACTCTTTCAAATTCAGGTGACCTGTCGTGGCCATCGATGTACGCAGGCCACCCATCAGGTTGACACGGCCATCGTTTTCACGGGCCGGGCCGATCAGAATTTCTTCGAGCGTGCCCCGAACCGGCGTTTGCACACGTGCACCGCGAGGGAGCGTGGGGTGGAACGTGGCCATCCCCCAGTGGTAACCGCGTCCGGGGGCTTCCTCGGCGGCTGCGAGTGGCGAGCCAATCATGACTGCGTCTGCCCCACATACGATTGCCTTGGCGATGTCGCCGCCAGTTGCCATGCCACCGTCGGCGATCACGTGGGCGTAAACCCCAGTTTCATCAAGGTGCCGCATACGAGCAGCGCGGGCGTCGGCGATGGCAGTTGCTTGAGGCACACCAATGCCGAGTACTCCACGCGTGGTGCATGCATGACCAGGGCCGACCCCGACCAGCACACCAGCAGCACCGGCACGCATCAGGTGCAGAGCTGCGTCATAACTGGCACAGCCTCCAACGATTGCGGGAATGGGTAGGTCACGGATGACTTGCTTGAGATTTAGTGGTTCGTGGTTCTTCGACTTGTGTTCGGCGGTCACGACCGTGCCCTGAATGACTAGGACGTCGAGCTCGGCCTTCAACACTTCGTCGAGATACATGGTGGTGCGCTGGGGCGTCAGTGACCCAGCTGCTACGACACCGGCAGACTTGATCTCGCGAATGCGCTGACCGATCAACTCGGGCTTGATTGGCTCGAGGTAGATCTCCTGCATACGCAAGGTCGCCTTTTCCGGCGGCAGTGAAGCAATCTCGTTAAAGATGGCTTCGGTGTCCTCGTAACGAGTCCACAATCCCTCGAGGTTGAGGACGGCTAGCCCGCCCAGCTTGCCAATAGCGACGGCGCTGTCGGGGCTGACCACGCCGTCCATAGCCGAAGCCATGACGGGAAGGTCAAACCGGTAGGCGTCGATCTCCCAGGTGAGGTCGACATCCTCTGGGTCTCGAGTGCGCCGACTCGGCACGATTGCAACGTCGTCAAACCCGTAGGCTCGACGACCCGACTTGCCCAAACCAATGTCGATTTGCACCATGGAAAATCACCTGCTCATGCGCTAAAACATGACTCTACACACACCACTTCCACACTGGCGTGGACCAATGCTCTCGACGTTGCAAGTTCTGACAACACCAGCCCCCTGATCACCTAAAACCACTCTGACCACATGTAACGGGACTCAATCTGCGTGTAGCAGCGGCGGAAGCACGCAGCTTGACAGAGCGGTACTGCACATCAGGTCACGACGAGAATCGCCACGGCGATACGATCGGCTCGTGATGCAACAAATCGCAGTCGAACCAGATTGTTGGCGGCGCCCACGCCTTGTCGCCGCGGTTGAAGCCGCAGGAGCCCAGGTCGTTGCCCCAGACGAGGCCACGGCGTTGGTATGGGCTGACCCCCAAAACCCCGAGGCGTTTCCCCGCTTGTTGCATGCCCAGATTGATTGGGTGCAGCTGCCATATGCAGGGATCGATCCCTTTCTGCACATGCTCGACAACGACAGGATTTGGACATGCGGCAAGGGCGTCTACGCCCAACCAGTTGCCGAGGCCGCCCTCGGAATGGTGCTTGCTGGATTCCGTCACTTAGCTGCATATGCACGCGAGACCACATGGACAGCTCCGGTTGGTCAGAACCTGCATGGGGCTAATGTCGTCATCTTGGGTGGGGGCGGAATCACCGAAGAACTTGTACCGCTACTTGTGCCCTTCGGTTGCCATGTCACCGTCCTGCGTCGAACCCCCAATGCTTTCCCTGGAGCCGACAGCACTCGGACTCTCGCCGATCTTCATCGGGTGCTTCCTGGTGCCGATGCGGTCTTCATCGCTCTTGCGCTCACCCCCGAAACCCAGCATGTGATCAGCGCCCCAGAGTTGGCCTTGATGAAACAATCAGCGTGGATCGTCAACGTCGCCCGAGGCGGCCATATCGACACCTCTGCATTGGTTTCTGCGCTTCAGAATGAGTCGATCGGCGGCGCTGCGCTCGACGTCACCGAACCAGAGCCCCTTCCTGAGGGCCATCCGTTGTGGGCTCTTCCAAACTGCCTAATTACGCCCCACGTCGCCAACACACCGGAGATGGGACTAGAACTGTTGGCCCGCCGCGTTACCAGCAATGTCGAACGATATTTGACGGGCCAAGACCTGCTCGGCCCAGTCGACACACGCGCCGGATACTGAACAAGCTGTCGCAGCGGCCTTCCGTTCTCTAAAGTGACGCTATGACACAGGCAAGACGACATTGGCGCACAGCATTAGTCGGACTGTTGATAACGGTAGTTGCCCCAGCATGCGTGGTCGACAATCCAGGCATTGAGGACACTGGGCAAGCCCTCGACCCGGCAGCGACGACACAGCCGACTGCTGTTGCACCAAGGTTCGAGCCAACCGTCGAGGCTGCCCAACCAACAGCTACCGCCCCACCCTCCGTTGCGCCCACCGCTACATCTGCGCCACTAGGACCGCTAGCGCTTCCGACGGCTGCGCCTGAAGCCGACCAGCAACCGACGCCGGTAGAACCAGGGCTGGTGGTCGTACCTGTCCGCGGAGCACGTTTCATGCTCGCCCAAACTCGCCCCATACTGCAGCTCGGAGGACACACGCTGATTTATGTCGACGACGAACGCACCGCTGAGGTTGATATTTTCATCCCTGCAGCTACGGGCCGCGGCAGGGTCATCGACAGCTACGACGAGCTGATCCTCTATCTCCAGACCGCCCCAGATTTTGCCGGCCTGGAGGAGCTCAGACCTGTATCCATCGCGGGGTTCCCAACTCGAGTGTTCGAGGGAACTGCAGATAGCCCCGACCGAGCATTTATCACTGACATCGCTGCATTGGAAAACGACCAGCTCGGCTGGTTTCCGTCCGAGCGCATGCGGCTGTGGGCCATCGACCACCCTGACGGCCCAGTGATCGTGTCGGCAGAGAGTCTTGACAACCCCGGTCGCTACAGCGACGCGGTGCGGCTGGCGACCGGGATTCTCAGCACTATTGATTTCGACTGAGCAGGAATCAGCAACCGCTGTCTTAGCGCCAGCCGCCACCAGTGAAACTACCTGCCTCGATAGCTCAACGAATGTTTCGAACGAACGTGGACTCGGTCGCCGTCACTAACGAATCGGTTGTCGAACCCGACTCGCAAGAAACGTTCGAGGCACCTGACATGATGCTGATAGCGCTCGAACACATACGAGATTGTCTACGACTGATCTATTAGAACTGGCTACGCACCGCCCACAAGTCGGGGAAGCACTGCCGGAAGAGCGTGCCCATGAGATAGTCCACGCCTGTGCTGCCCCCCGTGCCCATACGAGTACCGATGGTACGTTGCACCATCATCACGTGCCGGTATCGCCACTCTTGTAGTGCCTCGTCCAAGTCGGTCAACGCTTCACACAGGCTGAGAAGGCGCACATCGTTCTTGTAGGCGCCCACGATCACGGCTTGCACAGCGAGGTCCGGTTCAAGCGCAGCCTTGTGATCCCGCTTAGTCGCCGAGTCGGGCATGACGTGGCCGTTACGATGCAGGTAACCCACGAACGCATCCCAGAGAGTCGGCTCTTCGATGCGCTTCATCAGACGAGCGTGCTCGTCGACATTGCCAGCAAACCATTCGGGATCAAAGGTGTCAGTGATCCCTAGCAGACATTCCAGCTCGCGAAACTGCACAGACTGGAAGCCGCTACTCTCATCTAGAAAACGCCGGAACGACAAGAATTCAAGCGGCGTCATTGTTTCCAGGATGTCGATTTGTCCGACCATCGTCTTAAAGATGTGGCGCACCCGTCGCAGCTGGTGTCCGCCCCGAGCCAGAGCATCACTGTTCAGATGGTCGACCAGACGATCAAGCTCGTGCAAGATCTGCTTGAACCACAGTTCGTAGACCTGGTGGATCACGATAAACAACATCTCGTCATGTTCTTCTGGCTCGCTACGGGGATCTTGCAGCTTGAGTAGCTCGTCGATCTTTAGATACTCGCCATAGGTGGTCACGCTGCGATCGTAACCGCGCATCCAGAGCAACATCTCTGGGGCAGACCCTCTGCTCGTACAACAACTTATGAGGAGCCAGAACCTTGGCGTCCGCAGTTCGGCGAGCTAGAAAATACTGTTTGAGCCGTGGCCGACGCTATGTCGATGGCGTCCAACATTGGGCACGGGTTCCTCAACGGTCTCCCCTGTGCCGCACCGACTACAACGGCGCCAACCAGCCGTTTGTCCAGACCAAAGATCTCTTCACCGCTTCAAACGGTGTCCCTTTCGGTTCGCTGGCCAGACTCAGCCCATGGTGAACACTCCAACCAAGGCGAAATTCACAAGTGCCTGCCCACTCATGCGGTTACCGCCATCAGCTTTGCCCAACCGAAGAGTTGCTTGCGTAACTGAAACTGTGGCTTGAGCAGTGTTGTGAGGGAACGTGTGAGCGCTCCGGTGAATTGGATATAGCCCGTGCCATAAACCTCGATCGACCCGACAGCGGCACCGACCTCGTCTCCCTCCTTTGACTCCGTCTTGTCCAGGCGAATCTGGTTGCTCTCATGCTGCTCGACATCAAGGGTTGCCACCACGATCGTCGACTTAGGGGATCGTTACCGCCGACTAGAGCAAAGCAGGGTCTTCGACGTCGTGGATCAAGCTCGTCGTGCGGGCGTCCCTAGTTCGATGAAGCCCGAGAGCTGGTCCTAAAACTTCTCTGACAAGCGCTTGCTCACCAACAGATCACCCTCAATGCGGTGAACCTGCGTATGAAAGATCGCAGTTACATGCTCTATAGGGTCGGCTACCGGCCGAAAGACCCATCGGTTAAGAGCAACATTTCTCAATTTCCCAGCACAGAAACCGCGGCTCTGCCATTGTTTTGGCTATGGAAGCAATCTCCTCTTCGCTCAACGAGCGTTTGTCGCTCGGAAAAGTAATCCTCATCGATGGGGCGACCGGCACCGATATCGAGCGACGCGGCGTTCCCATGGTCGAAAACGCTTGGTGTGGCGTTAGCGCTCTCACCCATGGCCATGACGTTCGAGCTGTACATCGCGCTCACATCGATGCCGGCGCTGAGCTAGTTATAGCGAACACCTATGCGTCCAGCCGTCATCTCTTGGCACGGGCTGGCCATGAGGAAAGCTTCGAGGAGATCAACCGTGCGGCAGTCGAGCTGGCAATCCAGGCTCGAACCGACGCGGGACGCCCCGACGTACTGGTCGCCGGATCCATGTCGACCACCCGCCAGGGCGGCCCTTATGCCGACGTTGAGATGGCCCGCTCCAACTTTGCCGAACAGGCGAGGATCCTGGCTAATGCTGGCGCAGACATCATCTTGCTCGAAATGATGCGCGATATAGAACAGACCGAGGTCTGTTTGGATGCCGCCTATGCGACCGGCCTGCCGGTCTGGTTGGGGATCTCATGTGTGCTCAGAGATGATGAACCATGGATGATCGACGGGCTGATCCGGCTTGATGATTTCATGCACCGATTTGCGGACGAGCCTGTCGAGGCGATTGCCATCATGCATACCGAAACCAGAGATATTGATGCCTGCCTCGACATCATGCAGCAGCGCTGGCACGGCCCGATTGGGGTATATGCCCAGAGCGGCGACTTCCAACCACCGGTGTGGGTATTCATTGACATGATCTCGACTCAAGACTATGCCGACGCCTGTATCGGCTGGATAGACCGAGGTGTGCAGATCATTGGCGGTTGTTGTGGCATCGGCCATGAACATATTGCCTATCTGCGCCCTCGTATCGACGCGGCCAACGCCGCCAACTAACCACCTGGTTCCAGACCAGAAGCGAGATAGTGCGCTCGTGTGGTGTCGGTAACGAAGACCCAGGCCTGAGATGACGACACTCGGTCGGTTGCAGCGAACGACTCGGAGGCCCGAACGTTGATCCCATCAGACGATGCAGTGCGAACAGGTGAGTGCCGTCAGCGCGTGCAGACCTAAGCTCCGCTGCCACGTGGCGAGCTTGGCCGACGCCGTCTTCCAGTTGGTGAACATGACATTGCACCAGCCGCGCGCCTCTGCCCGTTCCGTCGTCATCATGACAGCGGCGTAGCACAACACCTGTAAATTTGACGCAGATAGCCAATGAAACAGCATCCTTGGCGAGTGGCAGGGAGCTCGAGTGAAACTTCGTTCAAATTGGGTTGTGTATCCGAAGCAGACGGCAGGTTAGAAGCCCAGGGTGGGTTAGAAGTCCAGGGTGGGTTAGAAGCCCAGGGTGGGTTAGAAGTCCAGGGTGCGGGTGTCAGGGTGATTCACATGCCAGGCGAACCAGAACGATTGCTCCGTGATAATGCGGTCACCAGAAGCATCAAAGACTCGGACGCCGACACCGGTGGGCTCGACAGTCAGCAGTTCACCGCCGACCTCGATCTGGATCGTCTGTTCCAGTGCGTTAAATGCCATGACGTCGAACGCCACATCATCACCATTGCGACTGATGCCAACTACTTCGGTCTTGATCGAAAAGACGCCAGGCGCACCAAGAATAGGGAACCAGATATCGGGGTTGTCGTAGTAGCTTCGGTACGCCTCACCAGGCGTGTAGTCATAGGCGATCGGTGGGCGGTCCGCTATATCGAAGAAAATAGGTCGCGGCAGTTCGAGTACTTCGGAGTCAGGGTTCTCTGCGATCCAATCGCTCCAACGTAAATGGTTGACTGGCCGCACGACCAACTCAGTCCCGAGCAGCGGCCCACCAATGCTGATGCCACGCAGGTGGGACCAAAGGGTCCCCGTCTGGGTGTCGTACATGATCTTGTTCGAATTCAACAAGAGTCCGCTGGTAAGGAAGTCAAGCTTCTGGCCAGCAACATCGCGTTCGAAGACCAATGCGCTGCGGCACAAGGTGCAGTAGACCAGCGCAAGGTCTTCGCCGCCGATTGTGTCGTTTACGAGTTCGTGTCGAGCCAGGATTCGCAAGGGATAGGCGACGGCTTCGTCGTTAACAATGACGCCAAGGACGATCTCGTCATCGATCATCCAGTCTGCTTCGACTGCAGGTACCCGAGCAGGGTCGTTGAGTTCCGGAATGCCGCCAAGCCTGACCCCGCCCCACTGGATAGCAGCGACCTCGACGTGGTCGGCGACTGAACGAATCAGCGGACCGAACGCACCGTCGATGCGCTCGTACAGCGTCGCCTTGAAGTCGACGTAGCCCGCACCGCCATCGAGCGCACGAGTGTGCGACCAACTTCCGTAGCTGTTCATGTCGGCAACTCTGTCCCGGGACTCAATGCCAGTAATCGCCTCGAGAGCCGTCCCGGTCAGGTTGGAAACCCGAGATGAAATATTAATGCGTAGTAGGTCGACCAACCACGGCACCCAGCGTTCGTTGCGATTGCCAGCCATCGTCTCAACGAGAGCCCTTGCATTCGCACTTGTGGAACTGTCGACGAACACGTCGATAGCGGTCTCCACCTGCTCGTCGGTAGCTGTGAGCTCAAAGGTTTCGACGACTACCAGAGCTGGCGCCGTGGTCGAAAGCGGCGCTGTAGCCATACCGTCCAGCGCCCCACTGGACGCAATCGACGAACCGCTCGGCGAACACGCCGATGCGAGAACGGCAACGACCAAACACAGGGTTACCAGCTTCGGTCGCCTGCGAGGTCGGGGCTGTTGTTGGATCTTCATTCCTGGGTAAACCCGCTAAGGCGACTCAGACTTCCCGCGATCTCGTCCTTTGAACAATCCGGCGATCCCTGTCGGGGCTATGAACGTCATAATGATGAGTCCTGCACCGAACACGATGGCGTCACTGTCGAGCAGTTCGAACGCACCGTTTATCGTTGGAATCAGAATCAAGGCCAGAACACCAAAGATGACACCAGCCAGGGTTCCAAGACCACCAATGACCGCGGCGGCGTAAAGACGCAGCGATAGGAACGAGTCGAAGTCGGCATGGCTCACGTATGGATTCAAGAGAGATTGCAGCACGCCGGCGGTGCCAGTCATAGCCGCCGAGATAGCGAGGGCGCCCGCCTTGGCATAACGGACACTGATACCAAACGTGGCCGCTGCCGCCTCGTTGTCTCGCACGGTCCGTAACGCACGCCCCATACGACTATTGACCAAATTGCGGATGATGACGAACCACAAAGCAACGACTGCCAAACAGACGCCGTACCGCCAGATGTGCACGTCGTCGTCAAGCCCAAGAAGCGATGGAGGAACGAATGCATCGTTGTCTACCGTGCGACCAGTTACGCCGCCTGTCCAGGTCCCCAGCCGGCGCAAAAGCGGAGGAAAGGCGAGAGCCGTGCCGAACGTGACAAGCGCCAGATACAGCCCGCGAACTCGCAACGCAGGCAGGCCCAACACTAATCCAACAGCACCGGTGAACAACGTGGCCAGGAATCCAGCCAGAAACAGTGACATGCCCTGATCGATCAGGTTCGCCATTGCGAACGCGCCGACACCCACAAAGACACCATGACCGAGCGAAATGAGGCCCGTATAACCCGTAAGCAGGTTCACCCCCAACACAGCGAGCACCAGCACGACGAGCCGAGACAACTTGGTGAGTTCCAACGGGGTCACCACAAAGGGAGGGATGGCCACGGTAATTGCCAGAACGACCAAGCCGATCTTCGACATCCGGCTCATGCGTGCGGCTGGTAAGGCGGGCGAAGCGGCCATTGCGTCCTGCTCGTTGGAGATAGTTGTCATACTCGGTTCACCGGCACGGTGCCGAACAAGCCGTGGGGTCGCACCGCCAACGCAAGGACCATTGCCGCCAGCGGCGGCAACAGCGTCAGCTCGGTGGGAATACCCAGATAAGGCGGCGAAAGACTCTGGGTAAGGCCAATGATCAAACCGCCAGCGATCGCGCCTCGTGGACTATCGAGACCTCCGATGGTCGCTGCGGCCAACGCGTAGATCAACAGGTTCAGCATGAGCACAGGACTCAGCGTGATAGCACCACCCACAAGTGATGCGGCCAATGCCCCGATCGCGGAAGCGATGGCCCAACCAATGGTCAACGTTCTATTAACCGGCACACCAACCAGCGCCGCACCCTCGCGGTTGCTGGTGATTGCTCGGAATGCCAGGCCAGTTTTCGTCTTCTGAATCAGCAGAGTAAGCAAGACAATGATCACGATGAGTGTGGCCCAGACCCCGACGGTGGTGTATCTCAACCGGGCACCCAGAATGCCAACGTAGTCGGCCGCCTCGTTCGGGAATGGACTCTTGACCTTGCGCGAGAATGAACCCCAGATCTGGAACACGATGCCGTTTATCAGAATCAGCAAGCCGATGGTGACGTTCACCTGCGACAGCGTCGACCTGCCGGTAAGCGGTCGCATAATAAAACGTTCTACCACCGCCCCGAGTAACGCCCCGAAAGCCACCGCCCCCACTATCGCGGCCCACGCTGGCCAGGGGTGCAGCGGTATCCATCGCGACGCAAATGCCGTACCTGCGATAGGGATACCAATACCTGCAGCGCCTGTTGGCGAGAGCAGAGTCAGAGTTACATAACCGCCCATCAACCCCATCTCACCTTGTGCGAAGTTCAAGAGGCCGGTTGAGCGATAGATCATCACGATCGCTAACGCGAGTGATGCATAAATAGCACCGGTGAACATTCCATCGAAACACCGCTGCACTAACAGTTCCATCAGCGCACCATTGAAGTGCTTCCATGCCGCTTAAACAACCCCGCGTGACTCCTACGTGCCACAGTTTTCAACGAGCAAGCGACACCGGCTCTGCTCAGACACACGAAAAGCGTTCGCGGAAGGTTTTCCGTAGGTCCAAAACCTCAATATTCTGGTTGTACCGGAGGCAATTCGCAGGTTTCATGCAACTAATGCCGACACCCCTCTGACGTGTGACGCCGGTTGATCAGCCAGAGTTTAATGACTGTCCGTCAAGGTTCATGTTGTCGCCCTCGATGGTCCAGGGCCGGGTAGCAAAGTCGAGTTGCCTTAGGTGGGAACCCTCGACCAAGCAGGCGCCTTCGGACCTATTCTTGTCGAAGCTGACGACAACGAGGAGAACGGGCTACGAGACGAGAAACGCCCGCAACCCAATCACGCAACCGGTAAGGTTCAGGCCGCCATTGGGCTCCCCAGCGATGCACTAGACCCCCGAGCGTCCGGCATCTACTGAACTTCGCACTCGGCGGCGTGAAGGCCAGCGAGTGCGAACTGCTCCTTCGGCCACCTAACAAAATATCGTCTGCCTATTACCAATCAGGGCTCTCTTTCCAGCGACCACCGATGAACTTTTCAGCGACCACCGATGAAGAACTAGTCGTCAGCTACTCCATCAGCAAGTGCTAACTAACGCCGAACTCCGCCGAGTCGGCCGATTCGCTGGAGACATTACCGTTGTTGTTAATGCGTACCAAGCACTCCTTCATCGAGGTAACAGCGTGCGGCTCGCTATAGCCACCTTGGGAGCCAGTACTGACAAAAGCTGGCCCAGTACTCAAAACGAGAAGAGCCGGCGCCCAAAGGCACCGGCTCTCGTCGAAATGTTCTAGCCAATGTTTACTAAACCATGGCTAGAGCAGGATTAACAGCCTTCGCCAGAAACCCATGGGCAGTTTGATGATTTACCGTCAAGGTCGATTACTCCACCTTGAATAATCCATGACTGACCAGCAGCGTCGAACTGGCTGAGGTCTGAACCCTCTACCAGGTACGCATCTTCCGAGCCGTTCATACCGAAGTTAATGCCTTCGAGTAGGCCAGGATGGGTCATGCGCAATGAGCGCAAAGCAATCATAAAGTTGGTACGTGTGAGACCACCGTCAAGCTCTGCAGCGATCCGCAGAGTCTGCACTGCTGGCCAGCCGAACTGGCCATAGCCAGTTGCGATTAGTCCAATATTGTTATCGAGACCTGCGGCGTCGATCTGGTCATTCATCCACGCTATGTAGGTGTCTTCTGCGTACTGTGCATCGGTGCTGTCTTTCCAGCCACCACCGAATACCCACCAGCCGTTAGAGTCGTCACCAGAAGGTGCCATGTAGGCCGATACTGACTTGCATACCGATGGCATAAAGGTAGCGGTAGCTATCTCGGTGATGCCGGTACGGGCAGCTTCGTCAACAACGAGCGTGCACGCATTACCAGCGGTCATCGCAATGAAAATGTCTGCGCCTGCTGCTGCGAGCGTGGTCATTTCGTTGGTCAGCGTTGCTGCTGCCGGATCGTGACGCACGAAGGTGACTTCACCAATGTGAGCTGATTGTTCAGCGTAGTCAGCAAAGCCTTGTTCGTAGGCAAGACCGAAGTCGTTATCCATAACAAGAGCCGCCACTGTGGCGCCTGCTGGGAGGTTACTTTCGATCCAGCTGCCCCAAAGCAGTGCTTCGGTGGCGTAGGAAAGCTGAAGACCGGTGGTCCAAGGGTTGTTGTCTGGGTCGCCCCAGGCTTGGTGACCAGTCATCGACATTGGGTGTGGAACACAGTTTTCATTCAAAGTACCTTGTACAGCGAAGGTGTTTGGTGAACCAAGTGTTTGGATATAGAACGGATCTTGTGACTGGAGAAGCTCTGCGACGAGTTCCTGGGTCTGTGTCGCTACGTACGCGTCGTCCTTCATGATCAATTCGATCTGCAGGCCGTCGGGTCCAATGCCACCGGTTGCGTTCACATAGTCAAAGAGAGCACCCATACCAACACCGATGTTGCCATAGGCAGCAAGGGAGCCAGACTGTGCAGTGGTGTGACCGAGAGTGATTACACCATCTTTAACACCTGTATCGTCCGACCAGTCGTCTGGGCAATTGCTCAAATCGACAGTCCAACCACCAGGTCCGGTGAGAATGTCACCGTCGACGCCGTAACCAGCAGCTTTAATGTCTGCAACGATTCCAGCGCGCTGTTCAGCCCACAGTGCTTCCAGGTCTTCCATGGCAGTGGTTACAACGCCACCGTCTTCGACTTCTTCTTCAGCAGCATCTTCAACTGCTGCTTCAGTTTCTTCCTCGTCGGCAGCGCCACCGGTAACTTCTTCTTCTTCCGGTTCGGCTTCCTCTTCGGCTTCAGGTTCATCCGCTGTTTCTTCAGCAGCGTCAGCAGCGTCAGAACCGCTGTCCACTGCTTCAGGAGCAGCATCGCTTCCCCCGCATGCTGTCGCTAAAAGCGACATTGCAAAAATGATCGCCAATAGGCGTGTCAGATTCTTACTCATATATGGTTCCCTCCATATTGGTCCCGGACCGGGATATTTGTTCGCGCTCTGCATAACAGAGCATCGATTGGTTAAACGTAGCCCAGTCGGAGCTACTAAGTGATTCAGGAGTCACAATGAACTAACCCTGAGTCGAGTCATTTGTTGCGACCCCTGCTGTGGCAAGGATCTCGGCGCCGTCCGGCAGTGCAGGCGGCACGGGCACGATCTGGACAACGTGGATCCACAGTTTTCGCCAGCTACCCACAATGCCTTGGGGGGCAAAGAAGACGAAGCCGATCAGCACGATACCGAAGACGGCCTGCGACAGCGGGCCGTCACCGTTGAGCTGATAGAGCCCCGGCATATCGACCGCAGCAAAGAGTGCAAGGGCAATACCCCAGCCAACAATTAGCGTGCCGGCACCGGCAATGAACTTCTTTTGTGCTGTCACTTGCTGTCGGGCCAGGTATAACGCCAAAGCGACAACGGCGATCATCACGACGACCGCTGACAGCGAGTAGTTGAAGTAGGTCTGAACCAACCATCGACCAAACACCACGACGAGGGCGCCGATAGCTGCGCCGCTGACGGTGGCGACACCACCAACAACCAAGCCCACGAGTAGGTCAACCATGAGCACGAAGGTGAAGTCCTGCTCAGCTACGAAGCCCGAGTTCATGGCCCACATAACACCGGCCAGGCCGCCGATAGCAGCGCTGAGCCCGAAGTTCAGAACCTTGAAGCGGCGAAGCTCGACACCGCTAACAGCAGCACCAATCTCATTATCTCGGATCGAGATAATAGCACGGCCGGGACGGCTCTTAATCAGGTTACCAACCACCCAGAAGGCGAACAGCGCGAGTCCGGCGAGCAGGAAGTAACGGTACCTTCCAGGTTCAGTCACGTCAAAGATCGGCATCCAGTCTGGCGGATTCAGCTTCTCGGTGATCTCACGGCCGTTGGCGCCACCTGTTCGTTCCGGAATACCGAAGAACTCAAGCTTCGTGAAACTGGGGAACGCTGCGGCAAAGGCCACTGTGGACATGGCTAAATACAAGCCCTTGATCTTAAGCGCTGGCACACCCAGCGCCAGGCCGATCAAGAAGGACACGAACATGCCTGCAGGGATCGTCATCCAGTAATCCCAGCCATGATCCATGATCAGCGAGGCGGATGTGAACGCACCGAGCGCAATAAATGCGCTCTGGCACAGAGCAAAGAGCCCGCTGTAACCAATAACCAGGTTAAAACCAAGGATTGCGACCGCCATAGCCATAGCCCGGTTCAGGCGGGTGACCTGGAACTCAGGAAGAACGAACGGGATGATCAACATGAGCACGATCAGCAGGCCGTAGCCAACCAACCGATACATGCGGTGCTCTGCACTACCGCTATTAAATTTGTACGGCATGGACTAAACCCTTTCGACTGACTTGGTCCCGAACAGACCTGTTGGTTTAAACCACAAGACGACCAGTAGCAAGACTACGGGGAAGAGAAGTGGTGCGGCCGTCAGGCTGCTGAGTCGGTCAACGTCAGAGATGTAGCCGAGAATAACGCTGTTGAGTAGACCGACGACGAAGCCGCCGAGGGCGGCGCCTCCGACGCTGTCAAGGCCGCCAAAGGCTGCGGCGGCCAAGGCATAGACCAGAACCGTCAGCATCATGTTGGGTTGCAACGTAATGCGAGGTGCCACCAGAATTGCTCCAAGTGCGCCGAATGCGCAGGCCAATCCCCAGCCGAAGCTCAGAATGCGGCCAACCCGGATGCCGACCAGACGTGATGCCTCGGTGTTCGAGGACACGCCCCGAAAGGCCAGACCCATCTTGGTGCGGTTCAGAATGACGTGAAGTGCACTAAGCATGATTAGCAGAGCACCGACGAGGCCTACCGAGTCATGCTGAATACGCAGGCCCAACTTATTGGTTTCGCTGGTGAAGAACGAAGATCGTCCCTGCATCCAGTCGCCTATGAGCGGCAGGTCATACAACAGGTTCGGAACGTTGGCCTGGGCTTGGTAGTTCCAGATGTCGCCTGCAAAGGCATTGACAATGTAGAACACGCCGAGCGTGATTAGCACAACGGGCAGATGATCGGTCGGATCAAAGGAGCGCAACATAGTGCGTTCGATACCCATACCGAGCAGCGCCGCAATGACCATGGCAAGAATCGTCGCCAGGATTATGTTCATGCTGAACGCCTGCACGGCGAACACGAACGCAAAGAATGCGCCGATCATCGCCAACTCACCTTGGGCGAAGTTGATCAGCGTCGTTGCTTTAAAGATGAGCACCATGGGAATGGCGACCACCGAATAGATGGCGCCATTCTGAAGGCCATCGATTATGCGTTGGAGAAAAAGTGTCATGACTGCGCTGCGCTTCCTTTCGTTGAGCAGTATGAATGGTTGTTATGCACCGAGGTATGCCTCCTGCACTGCGGGATCGTCTCGTAGCTGGGCAGCTGGCCCACTGAGAGCAATCGATCCGGTTTCGAGCACATAGGCGCTTTGCGCAATGCTGAGCGCCAGGTTTGCGTTCTGCTCGACGATGAGCATTGTGGTGCCCTCGTCTTGGTTTATCTGCTTGAACGTGGCAAACAGGTCTTCGATGATGATCGGCGCAAGACCGAGCGAAGGTTCGTCGAGCAGCAGCAGCTTGGGACGCGACATGAGCGCCCGAGATACGGCGAGCATTTGCTGCTCGCCACCGCTGAGTGAACCGGCTGCTTGGTCCTTGCGTTCCTTGAGTACAGGAAACATCTGGAACCAGCGGTCGATGTCGTCGTCGACTTCGTTGTCCTTACGAACATAGGCACCGAGTTGCAGGTTCTCTAATGTGGAGAGCTCGGGGAAGGTACCTCGGCCCTGGGGAACGTGTGCCATTCCCTGGGCCACGATTCCGCCGGTGTCTGTGTTCGAGATATCTTCGCCAGCGAACTTGATGGTGCCTGTGGAAGACACGATCGGCATGTTGCAGATCGAGCGTAGCGTGGTGGTCTTGCCGGCGCCGTTGGCGCCGAGGATCACACATACTTCGCCGGTCTTCACTTCGAGCGCCACGCCGCGTAGAACATCGACTTGGCCGTAGCTGGCCTGTAGGTCTCGGACTTCGAGAATATTTTCGCTCATGCTGCTTCTCCTCCGAGATAGGCGGCAATCACAGCCGGGTCGTTTCGTACAACCTGAGGGTCGCCCTCTTGGATCTTCTTACCGAAGTTCATGACCACGATCTTTTCGCTGATTGCCATCACCATTCGCATGTGATGCTCGACCAGCAGAACCGTCAGGTTGTACTTGTCGCGAAGCGCCCTAATGTCTGCAGCGAGATCGTCGACCTCGCTATGGGTAAGACCGCTGGCTGGTTCGTCGAGCATCAGGAGCTTGGGATCACCAATCAGTGCCCGGGCAAGTTCGACGCGCTTGAGCGTGCCGAACGGCAGACCCGCTGCCGGGTGAAATGCGTGTTCATGCAAATTAAGTTCGTAGAGAGCTGCGTAAGCTTTTTCACGCAACATGTCCTCTTCGGCCTTGTTTCCTAATTTCAACATCGATTTAACGAATCCAGATTCAGTGTTGGCGTGACCGCCAACCATGACGTTCTCAAGAACCGTCATGCCTGGCCATAACGCCAGGTTTTGGAAGGTCCGATAGACCCCCCTGGTACTGATCTGGTGTGCCGATAGTGCGAGTAAATCTTCGCCGTCGAACGTCACCGAGCCCTCGGTCGCGTCGTAGATACGACTGACCACGTTGAACAGCGTGGTTTTCCCAGCGCCGTTCGGACCGATAAGGCCACAGATCTGGCCTTCCTCGATCGAGAACGATAAGCCGTCCAACGCCACGATTCCGCCGAAGCGAACCGTGATGTCAGAGACATCGAGCATTGCCATATGCAAATCCCCCAAAGTAACTTGTAACCCCTCGAACACCCAGCCACTAGCGGCTGAGCGTTTTGACCTCTGGGAGGATAGGCCAAAGGTTGGCCCAGACACCAAATAACTCGGCAATAACCGAGCAAACATTCTGAAAGCCCAATAGTTCAGCCAATGTGACGGGAGACACAGCCAGCACCCGGTTCGATTTTGACAATGCAGAAGTGTTATCTGACAGCGCAAAAGTGTCATGCGGTACGTGGTGGACGGTCGGTCAGGAGGATCCAAGCCGAATGCAAATCTTGCGGCGCGGGACCAACGAAGAACAGCAACTCCGATGCATTCCTTCAGTTCTTACAGACACAGAAACAATGTCATGGTGGCGCTCACCCGATTGCTAGGTCCAATAGCTTTGCAAGATGACTGGTATCCAAACCGTGCTCGTGGTGGACGATGAACCAATGGTGCGCGAGGTACTCACCCAATACCTCACACACGACGGCTTTCTCGTCGTCGAAGCCGCAGATGGCGAGGAAGCCGTGACCAAACTCGATGCATGTGCTCCGGACCTTGTGCTCCTTGATCTGATGTTGCCCTAAAAGGCTGGTCTCGAAGTACTGCGCCATGCTCGTATTACGAGCGATGTGCCCATCATTTTGTTGACTGCACTCGGCGATGAAAAAGATCGAGTGGCCGGACTCGAAATGGGTGCTGACGACTACGTCGTGAAACCCTTTTCGCTGCGCGAGGTAGCGGCCCGAGTCAAATCGGTATTGCGTCGATCTGGCGGCCCAACCCGTCTGGCCACAGCGATCTTCAGCAACATCCGCGTCGATTTTGACCGACGCCGTGTCGAGCGTGCCGGCCAGGAAGTTGAGCTAACCCGCTTAGAGTTTGACCTGCTGTGTTTCCTGCTCGGCAATCCGAACCGAGTTCTCTCGCGTGACGAACTCCTGCAGAGTGTGTGGGATTCGTCGGCTGAATGGCAGGACCCAGCCACGGTGACCGTCCACGTGCGGCGCCTCCGCCAAAAGCTGGAAGGTAACCCATCTGAGCCCAACCACATCTTGACCGTCTATGGGGTCGGCTACCGGTTTGAGTCGTGAAACTCTTCCGGATCGCGGCGGCATTTGGAGCTCTAACTGCCGCCGCTGCAGCTGCTGCGTTCATTGGCACCGAGTTCGTAATGACCCCTTCAGGAGGCGAACAAAACCGCCTGATCTCGATGTACGCAGCAATTGCGGCGGCCGTGTTCGTCGTCGGACTTTCGCTGGCCGTTCTGACCCGCCGATCTCTCAATCGACGCATTCTTGCGGTAAGCATCGCTGGGCCTCTTGTTGTTGGGCTCACCACCATCTGGGGCGCCGCGTCTATGTTCACGTCGTCCCACGACACCCAGTTCGTCGTAATCCTGACCGCGTTGGCCACAGCTCTAGCTGCACTTCTCGTGAACCTGTTGAGCAGTCCGTTGTTGCGGGACCTGAGTCGGATCTCCGAAGTCGCCAAGATCTTGGGCGAAGGCGACCTGTCGGCGCGCACCGGAATCGATCGAAGCGACGAACTCGGCGAACTCGGGTACACGTTTGACTCGATGGCCGACAAAATCGATCAAGCCGCCAGTAAACGTAAACGTCTCGAAGACGAACGCCAGTTCATGTTGTCGCCACTAAGCCACGATGCCCGCACGCCGCTAACTGCTATGCGGGCCGCTGTCGAGGCACTACAAGATGGCACGGCGCCAGACCCTGTGCGTTATCTGGAGTCGATCGAACATGATCTGCGTTCCATCGAAGCAATCGTCGAGAACCTGTTTGTCACCGGCAAACTCGATGTCGACCAACTTTCGCGCCCCATCGAAGAACTGGACCTCGCCGAAGTCGCAGAGATCGCCGTCAGAGCCATCAAGCCGCTCGCGCTGAAATACGACGGTCCCGGCTTTGATGCCGACTTCGTCGATCGTGCCTTCCAGCAATTTGAACGAGCCGATGCCGCTCGGACGCGAGCCCATGGCGGAGCTGGGCTTGGTCTGGCCGTTGTGCGTGGGCTAGCTGAGGCCCAGGGTGGTCGTGTTTGGGCCGATGCTGGACCTGGTGGTCGAGTGACGTTTGAGTTACCAGCTGGCGTTTAGGCCACGTCTTTCGTGAGACCGGTTCAAGTGGGTGAGTTCGGTAGTCGATGTCGATAATTACAAAGAGAGTGTCACCACTCTGAACAAGTGCACTCAACTGTCTGATCCATGGCTTGCCATTTGAACTTGACCGGTGCCGACAAGGTGCCACAGCCGGTGCACTCGACGGCGAAACCCGCTGTAATACTTACGACCCTCACGGGTGACTCGCCGGTGGAAAGACGTTTCTTCTTTGGCTTTGGTTTAGCAAGCTCGGGCATGGGGATCTTTTCGATCTCGAGGTAGACCGGCATGTCCTCGGGCTTCTCCAATGGCGTGTCGACAACGCGTTCACCGACCCATGCATGCAGCCAGGTCTGATCGGGCCACATCAGGTAGTGAAGGCGGGCGTACATCGCTTCGGTGCCGATATCTCGCTCGAGGTCGCGCGCTACGTTGGCGTCGCCATCATCGCCTTTGATGATATCCCAGCGGTCACTTTCGACGGTCATGATTCGTGTTGAATCGATGCGAATTGGATCCACTACTTCGGCGGGGCCGTTCCAGTCCAAGAACGGTTCCACTCGGTCCAAGTCGGCAACACCGAAGACATGTATTCGGTCCGAGATCGCTTCGATCTCATCGAGGAACCCATCACGGTCTTCGGTTGTTGTGGGGTCTTCCATCGTGTCGGCAGCAAACAGGATGACGAACCGTGCACCGGTACCGAAGTCTTTGCGGCGTAAAACCCGACCCATCCGCTGAATCATCTGACGACGAGTCCGACTTGCGCTCACGACAACACCAAGGTTCGCGTTTGGCACGTCGACGCCTTCGTCGAGTACCCGAGGTGCAGCAACGGCATCGAGGGTGCCGGTGCGCAGCCGGTCGAGAATGCTCTCGCGTGCCGACCGTGGCGTGTCACCTGTGATGATCTCGATGTCCAGTTCAGCATCAAGGCGGTTGATGGCGTGGTTGGCGGCCTTGACGGTCTCGGTGAACACGAGTGCGCCATCGGCATCGCGGATGGTTGGCGCCAGTACCGTTAAGGCCTGGTACTTGGCTGTGGAGTTCGCCACGATCTCTCGGCGCTTGCCGAGGGCATCAAGGTACTCGCGGGCCGCTCGTCCGTGTTGACCCGCATCCTTATCGGCCAGGTGCGCGACCGAGGACAAGAAGTCGCTGAAGTTGCTGGGCATCTTAGGGATAGCCCGCAATACTCCGCGAGCATCAACGAGTTGCTGCTCGGTGGCTACGTATTCGACTCGCTCCTTATTTTCCAACGGAACAGAAACGAAGGCAACCCGTGGCTGGGCGCAGACGCCATCCTCGATGGCGGCAGCGAAGTCGTAGCGGAAACAGACACCACCGAAGTACGGCAAAATTACCCGTTCGATGGCGTTGTCGCTGCGTTCGAGCGTGGCGGTCAGCCCCAGACGTTCGCTGTAGTCGCCAATCAAGGACTTCCGCAAGACGCCGCCACCAAAGCCGTGACATTCGTCGGCGATGAGGAGTCCGCCCTTGCCGTCTGCAGGTGCAGGGCGCTGGCTGGCGGCGGAGTGCCGAGTGGCCACCAGAACGTCGCATTGGTCCGGCTGATCGCGCTTACTGTCTCCTAGTCGCCCAATTCTCAGATCAGGGAATGCCCGGTCTAGTCGTTCATGCCACTGAGCGATCAAGACCCGCGTCGGGACGACGACCAGCACGAAGATCCCGCGCCGATGAGCGTCGGCGATAGCCGCTAGTGCCATGTCAGTTTTACCCGACCCGGTAACAGCTTCGACTACACCTCGACGTCCGCAGGCGAGCCATGCGGTCAATGCATCGAGCTGCCACTCGTAGAGATAACGATCTGGACGTTCCTGCTGAGTCACACAACCTCGATTTCGCGAACCAGAAATGATATCGGGCGAACACGCAGTCTCAGACAGAGGTTGCCCACAACATAGGTGTGCCTCGTCACACCGAACTGCCCAAAAGTGTCAGCAGGGAGGCAAACTTGCGCTGCCCGAGCCGTGAACGGCAGGTCCTTGCAGCGGATCTGCTGGCATTGGAACCTACGGTGTAGCGGTGCGAGCACTCGGTCTAGTTGTGCTTGTCGTGATCCTACTTCTGGGGTGTACCCCCGGATCGCGTGGGGTCACGGCATCTGGTTCCAACAGTGACCCCACGTCGCCACCCCACGTCTTGGCTGCGGCTGAGCCGGCTACCCAGGCAGTGCCGACTGCAACCGGTTCGCCAATTGCCACCAGCTCGCCAACCGCCACCGCTGTCGCCCCGGTTACTACGTCAGTGCCGCAACCATCGCCTGTTGCAGCAACAACGACTATCCCCCTACCAGCAGCGGCGACCGCACCAGATCCAACACCCACACCAGATCCAACACCCACAACGACGGCGATTGCCACACCGACTGAGGCCGCCATACCAGCTGCCCATCAGGCTCTCGACGAGCATGGTGAGCTACCACCGTCTCTCTATACAGGCAACGTGCTAGCGGTTCGCACCGGTGCAGGTGTTGTTGCGCCGGTTCGGGGGGTCACCGCCGATAGATATCTCGTGGTAACTCCCTGCTACAACCTCACTTTGATCAACGGCGGTCTGGCGATTACGGGGCCACTCGATGTGCTTATTGACCCCGGCCACGGCGGCGATGAGCCCGGCGCTGTAGGTCCCAACGGTTTGAAAGAGTCGACCGTCAACCTGCTAGTCGCTGAGTCTCTTCGAACCGAGCTTCTTTTAAGGGGCTACAGCGTTGAGCTCACCCGCTATAGCGACCACCGTGTCACTATCAAGACCCGCTCTGAACTAGCAAACGCGCTTGCGCCTCGAGTATTTCTGTCAATCCACCACAATGGCGGATTCCCAGGACCATTCCCAGTAGCTGGCACGGAAGTATTCGTGCAACTCAACAACCCCGAGTCGGCTCGCCTAGGTGGCATCGTGTTCGAAGAAATACAGGCGGCATTTGCGAGCGTTGAAGCAGACTGGGTGGGCGCTGCAAACAACTTTGGGGTTGCGTGGCGCCAAAACGCTCAAGGCACTGACTTGTATGGGGTGTTGCGACGCACACCAAACATGGTTTCGATTTTGACCGAAGCCATGTTCATCTCAAACAAGGCCGAAGCTGATCTACTTGCGCAACCTTACATCTTGGAAACCGAAGCTCAGGCGCTAGCCGAAGCACTCGATCGCTGGTTCGACACCGACGACCCTGGCAGCGGCTTCGTCGACGGCGCAGTCTTCAAAGGCGATCTTGGCTCTGGCGGTGGAACCGGAGGCTGTATCGATCCAGAATTCTAGAGCCTTCAGTGCAGCGATCTTTGAGACCAAGGGCCCACGATTGACAGATCCATGACTTGCAAGGCCCCCACAAGACACGCTGCGGATCGCATGATCGTTCAACACCGCTCGCGGATACCCCGATCCGTCGCCGTCATCTTCTATTGCCGGCCTATTCGGTCCCGCTATGGCGAGTCCTGCAAGTCCTCAAAGCTGTTATTTCAGACCAAGGTGTGATGATCCCCGGGGCCTTGTCTCCCGCTCTACTAGCCGCTGATAGCCAAGACAACTATTCTCAAACATCCAGCTTGTGCCTCACCAATGAGGGCTTAACGAACTTCGGCGGTGGCAATATCTTCGGCGACCTGCCACAGGCCTTGACCGAGCTTTTCTGCGCGACCAGATCGTTTCAAGCCACTAAGTGTCAGGCTGATGTCATCGATCGTGTCGAAACGTCCAGCGTCGGCTAGGTGTTCATGGACCGCGTTTCGATCAACGGGCCCTGGCATGGCTCGCATGACGTGAACCACTGCATCGCTGCGAGACATCAGCTCGAGATCTGGGCCGCTGCTTGGAAACATCTGAACGTTGGCCGAGATCGGCACGACATCAGCGCTTGGTTCGTGTGGGGCCGTGAGACCTTGGCGTTTGGCATAGGACTTCAGACCAACGATTTCGATCCGAATCTTCTTCGCGTCTTGTTCTAGCGCGGCCGCCAGTTCCTTGGCCATGCGCAATTCATCGAGCGTGGTGGCCAAGTCGGACTCGGCGTTCTCGATTGCTTCTAGAACTTCCATAGATGACCTGCAATAGTCGATGTGCCCGCTAGCGATCCGTACCCGAGCCAATTGCTCTTTAGGGCAATTGGCTACATGGTGCGTCACTCCCCAGACCAGAGCTTGCTAGCCAAAATAGACTCGGTCGCTTGTCTAGGGTGGGAAGTAGCTCTTCATAGCTTTGTGAGCCATGAAGAGCTAGCGCCCAACAGTTACGTAAGACTAGCACGACTAGTCTCGACTAGCTAGCTCAAAAACTAGCCTTCTGACTAGAAGCTACCAGCTGGCCTAGATTGAGTCATTTCTAGGTGTAATCAGAATGCCAATCCTGATTCCACGCGGCAACAGGTTCAGCGTCTTGGCAACCTTCCCAGACAGTGGGTGTAACTCGCCGAACTTCCAACAGAGCAAACGCTCTACGTTGTGTCCGAAGAGCGGACTCGTGTATCGACATATCGCTGGTAAGAGACGAGGACGATTTCGAGCAACCCGCCAGTTTTGCGACGTTACAGCGACCTAGCTGACCGGGACTTCACTTTATATCTGAACCTGATTTCACGGATAGAGCGGGCTGAATCTCACTAATTGACATCGGTTCGGCGTACACCATGCCATTACAGAAGCGGATGGTTGCTGAGCCAACCGACCGAACCCGATCCCCAGGAAGCAGCACGCCAGTGATGTTGCAGGGGTCCACTGCCATCACATCGACGATCTCATCGGTGCTGGATTGGCTGGCTGATCTGCGTGCCTCTTTCAAGGCTCGGATGGCTTCGACCGATGCGTATTGTTCGCCGGCGAATCCATTAACGAAACGACCGCCCCGGATCAAACCACGAGCTTCGAGCCGACGGAACGCCCACAAAATTTCGCGCCATGGAATGGCAAGCGACTCGCTTTGGACCAGGTCCCGGAATACGACGCCCCACCGGGCGAGCAATTGTTCGGCGACTGCTTCGGCCAACTCGTCGGGATCCTCGATGTGCATAGCTGCGGGCAACAGCGCCCATCGCCCCTCGGCCCGCTCGTGCCCAGCAACGCCTCGGCGAAGACCGCGACGCCCAAGCGAATGGCGGGCACTACGCACCGTGCGACTAGCAAACAGAGTGCGCACCGCTCCAAAGCTGTCGGCGGTGACTAGACCAAGACCAACAGCGGACCACAAAGCCTCTTCGATCTCGTGGGCTTGCAGATCAAAGTGTTCGACGAGTTCGGCATGAAACTTAGCCCCGCTGCTATCGAGATGTTCCACAACCGCGGCGATGAGTTCGGACCCGACCAAATTATCGGCCTCGGCCCCGCTCTCAGAGCACGGTCCATCTGTCGGAAGAAGGCCAGACGGAGAAGTCTGTGGGGCAGCTGATGGGCGGATGCTCTTGCGTCCGGCGGCAAGCAGCCATGCAAAGTCACCCCGGGTCGTGAGGCTGATGCGGGTCGCACGAGACGGCGCCAACCTGCGTTCGCTGTGAATCGGCTGCCGATTAGGCGAACCCAACTCGACCTGCGGCTCAGTATTCGAATCGAGCACAGCAGGCGATGACAGGCGGCCCCAGACGATCTCGCCACCTAGGCAGAGTTCGTCGAGCCAGCCTGGCTGATAGTTCGCGACCCTGCCAGCCAATACTGCTTCCCATGAACCTGCCGGGACCTCATACCCCTGCAGCTGTTCAAGAACCGAAACCAGCCCGGCTCGGCCGCGAACTTGGGTGTCCGGCGTAAGGTGTTGCCAGCGCAACAAGAACTGCACGAACTGCTGCGCCGTGCACGGTTCGACCTGTTTGCGGCGGCGCTTCTGTGAATAGACGTGGATGCGTGACAGAAGCTGGCGACTGCACCATTCGGTATCGGCACCTTCGCTGGGCGACCACGCACCACGGATGGCAAAGCCAGTGCCCTCGAGGCCAACCAGTGCAATGGCCACCCGATTGGTTGCGGTGCCGCAGAGCTCAGCCAGGTCGGCGGTGGTGATGGGCCCCGTCGTGGTGAGATGGCCCCGCACCATGGACTGAAGCCCTTCTTCGCCTTGACTGGTGTCGTTACCAATGCTCTGTGCTGTCGCGGCCATCTCAGCGGTGGACCAGAAGCCGCCATCGAGCAGAACGGCCCGGTTGCGCACGACAAGCTCATCGAATAGTGCTTGCCATTGTGGCCGCACTCGAGTACGAACCAGGTCGGCAAGCAGATCGTGCAGTTCGTCAGCGTTGCGCACGTCGGGTTCAGCTTCGACCCGAACCTGGTTGATCGCTGACAGGTCGACGCCACCAATATCGGTCAGCTCAACCGGAATGCCACGTCGCAACGGCACAGCCCTTGAACGGCGATCGATTGCCTCTGCATCGTCAAGGAATGTGAAGGCCGGGCCGACCAGCAACTCGTGAGAAAGCGGTGACGGCTCGACGGAATCAACACACGTGACCTGTAGATCGCCCGACTCGAGCCGACTGACGAGCTCGCACAGACCGTCGACGTCCATACCCTCGTGCAACGTATCGAACATGGTCTGACGCACGATTGGATGATCGGGGATCTCGATCGGCCCGTTGATGTGCTCTTGGCAACCGGCTACCGAGGGGAACACAGCCGCCATAACGTCGTCAGCTTCCATGCGTTGGATCGGCGGCGGATTCTTGCGTCCGCCTTTCCACCGCAGGACCGTGAGTGAGCGATTTAAATTCCAACGCCATCGTGAGATGAACATGGGTGACGGCGGCACCAACACCGCCTGGATCAGCGTCTGTGGGACCTGCTCAGCCTTGAGGTAGTCCTTGACCTCGTTGAGCGGGAAGCTGTGCTGGGGGCCGAGCGAGAGCAGCACCGAGTCGTCGTTGGCCGCTGCCTGAAGCTCGAAGTCAAAGTTCACACAGAACTTCTTGCGAAGAGCGAGCCCAAAGGCGCGATTGATTCGGCCCCCGAAGGGCGAATGTACAACAAGTTGCATACCCCCGGTTTGGTCGAAGAACCGCTCGATGATGAGGCGGTTGGTTGTGGGTAGATCACCAAGCACCGCTAGTGATGCCGCTAGGTAGGCCACGATCATCTCAGCGGCGACATGGTCGATGCCACAGCTTTCGATAACCCACTCGACGGCGGCTCGAGGAGTTTGGGTTTCAATCAGCCGCTGAACGCCAGCTCGCAGCGCCGAGACCTCCTCGGACAACTCTTGTGTGCGAGCGGGCGCCTCGCCGAGCCAGAACGGCAAGGTCGGAGGCTTACCGCCGGCATCGACGACGCGCACCACGCCAGGTTCGATCCGTCGGATCTGCCACGAGTGGGTACCGAGCAAGAAAATATCGCCAGGTAACGATTCGGTCGCCCAGTCTTCGTTGACTGTTCCCACGAACATGTCATCGGGATCAGCGACGACTCGGTAGTCAGCGACCTCCGGGATAGCGCCACCCGAGGTAAGTGAAGCGAGCCGGGCACCTCGCCGGCCCTCGACCTCACCATTGACTTCGTCGTGATGCACGAAGGCACCCTTGGGGCCCCGACCGGTCATGATGCCTTTTGCGGTGAACTCCACTACCTCGTCAAAGACAGCTCGCGTAAGATCGGCATAGGGGGCCGCACCTGTCATAAGCGTGTAGAGATCGTCGATGTTCCAACGCTCGGCTGCAGTCTCAGCGATGATCTGCTGAGCCAGAATATCGAGCGGCGCTGGTGGCGGAAGGATGGCATCGAGGCGGCCGGCTCTGGTCGCCGAGAGCAGCGCAGCACACTCGACCAGCGAGTCGCGACTTAACGGGAACAGCCGCCCTTTGGGGGTGCCGTACCGGGTATGGCCTGAGCGCCCGACACGCTGCAGGAAAGTCGCGATGCTACGAGGTGAGCCGATCTGGCAAACAAGCTCGATCGGCCCGATATCGATGCCGAGCTCGAGCGATGCCGTCGCAACCAGAGCCTTGAATTCACCGGCTCGCAACTTGCGTTCGACTCGTTCGCGGCGGTCCTTGGAGAGCGAACCATGGTGCGCAGCAACCTTGTCATGACCCAATCGCTCGGCAAGTTGATGCGCTATACGTTCGGCCATGCGGCGGGTGTTGACGAAAACCAGGGTGGTGTGGTGTTGCTCGATCATGTCGGTGATCTCGTCGAGCAATTCAGCCACCATCTCAGCTGCTGGTAAGGCTTCGAGTTCTCCTTCGGGAAGGACTAACTCGAGGTCCAGTTCTCGCTGGTGGCCAGTATCGACGATGGTGCAATCAGGTGCGCCACTAGCATCGCTTCGTGCGCTACCAACCAATAACCGGGCCACGGTTTCGATTGGCCGCTGAGTAGCCGATAGCCCTACCCGGACCGGACGGGTGCGACAGATGTGTTCGAGCCGTTCGAGCGTGATCGTAAGGTGAGAGCCCCGCTTGTCGCGTGCCACGGCGTGAATCTCATCGATAATCACGGTCCGCACGGTGCGCAGAGCGTTGCGACTTTTCTCGGCAGTGACCATGAGATAGAGCGATTCGGGCGTGGTGACAATGAACTCTGGGGGCTTGCGCACCATTGAGCTGCGCTGAGAGCTGGTCGTGTCGCCGGAACGCACGCCAACCCGCAGCACCGGTGGCTGGTACCCAAGCTCAAGCGCAACGGCGGCGATCTGGTCGAGGGGTCGGGTCAAATTCTCACTGATGTCAACGGCGAGCGCCTTGAGCGGTGACACATAGACGACTTGGGCCGTGTTGGCTGTAAGGGTGCCGGCTTCGTGGCGCTTATATAGCTGATCGATAGACACCAGAAATGCCGACAGAGTCTTGCCCGACCCAGTTGGAGCGGCCACAAGCGTGTCGTTGCCAGCAGCAATCGAAGGCCAGGCGTGCTCTTGTGGAGGGGTAGGCCCAAACGGGAAAGTGCGCTCGAACCAGGTGCGCACCGCCGGGTGGAAGTCGGCCAACGCGGGAAACGATTGCGATGCGGGCGCGTCGAACTGCAATTGGGGCGCCTGGCCGAATAGCTCAGACGCCAGCGGTGTCGAAACAAGCGGTGTCGAAACAAGCGGTGTCGAAACAAGCGGTGTCGAAACAAGCGGTGGGAGTTCGGTAAGAGCCATAGGTGTCTTCAAGAGAACCTAAACCAGGGGTGTGACAGTCTCGCCCGAGCCTTATCCCCCGGCCTTTCAGGGAATATTACGTAACTATCAATGTCACGCAACTAGCGGGCTAGTCGAGGCTGCACCGCAGCAGAGCGAACATGAGCATCGGTAATGTTGCTCACGCCACAAGCCTGCGGGCGCGCTGCAAGGTTCCAGGCCGATCGCGGGCGGTCGATACCGGTGCTGCTGAACTTCTCGAGCGGCTGCATCGTCCACCACGCTGGGCATCTGACAACGGTTGGATAGAGGCTGGGTAACCAAGAGTGCCGCAGCGAAATTAGCCTGGGGCCATGACTGACTCTTCACGCCTTGGCGTAGCCATCATTGGACTGGGAACTGTTGGACGGCGGTTCATCGAGCAGTTCGCCAAACACGACGGCTTCGAACTTATTGGTGGTTTCGATGTCGGCGAGGCTGCACGAGTTTCGGCAGCAAACGACTTCGAAATCGCGATCTTCGACTCAGCAGATGAACTGGTCGATAGCCCGAGGGTCGACCTCGTGTACATCGCCACGCCGCCGTTGTTCCACGAGGAGTACGTAGACCAGGTCCAGGCCCGAGGCAAAGCAATTTTCTGCGAAAAGCCTTTAGGTGTCGATAACGAAGCGACCAGAGCAATGGTCGAACGAATCGAAAGTGGCAACGCCCGTGCCGCTGTCAACTATGTTTTCGGCGCCGCACCAAGCGCCGTTGAAATGGTCTCTCAGGTCACCAGCGGAGCGTGTGGCGATGTGCTGGGCGCCGACTTACGGCTGCACTTCTGCCGCTGGCCCCGCGACTGGCAGGCCCAAGCCACCTGGTTACGAGACCGCGATCAGGGCGGCTGGGCACGCGAGGTCGTCTCGCACTACGTGTTCCTCGTCCACCGGTTGTTCGGCCCCGCCAGCATCCGGCAGGTCCACGTGGGCTACCCCGACGATGGCACCTCGGAACAAAGCCTGGTCGCTGTGCTCGATTGCGCAGGGACGACAGTGCGAATCGTCGGCACAAGCGACGCTGCCGGCGCTGACGAGGTCGAATTCACGGTCAGAGGCTCCGCTCGATCGTTCCGGCTGACCAACTGGTATCAGCTCAGTAGCGCCGCCAGCGATGGGCCTTGGGAGGCTGTCCTACCCGACGAAGCGGTCGCTCCCCCCGCCGCTTACGCCGCCCAACTCGGCCAGGTCGCGGCAATGGCCACCGGAAGCGATCATGCACTGGCGACCTTCGCCGAAGCATTCGCCGTTCAGGAACTGGTCGAGGCGCTACTCGACCCATCCAACCACTCGCAAGGACGCGACTGATGGACGTGCGCTCGTTAATGCGACGTTCGGCAACGTTTCACGCCGACCAGATCGCTGTGATCGAAGGCGATACCCGCCTGACCTATAGCGAGGCCTGGACCCGAGGGTTGCGCATGGCCAATGCCCTACTCAGCCTGGGCCTGGAGCCCGGCGACCGAGTGGCAGTGCTAGAAGACAACACCTATGAGTCCGTCGATTTCTTTTGCGGAGCCGCCGCAGCCAACTTGGTGCGGGTCCCCTTGTATCCCCGCAACAGCCGTGAAGCCCACCGACACATGCTTGCCCACACCGGGTGCCGCGCAGTCGTTGTCAGCCAGAGCCATGCACGTGCCCTGGAAGGGATCGAAGCCGAGGTCGAGAGCCTGGACCACATCATCGTTCGTGGCGATGACTACGAAGAATGGCTCACCAGTTTCCCTGATACCGACCCTGATCCTGTCGTAAACCAGGACGACTACTTCATCATCCGCCATACCGGTGGCACGACGGGCCCGTCCAAAGGCGTTGCGTACACCCACAAAACCTGGCTCGACGCAGGCCGAGACTGGTTTTTCGCCTTCCCGCCAGTGCAGAAGGGCGATGTTTGTCAACACGCCGGACCGATCTCTCACGGATCTGGCTATTTCTTCACACCGATCTGGCTCTGCGGTGGCGTCAACCTTTTAGTCAAAACGTTTGAGCCGTCCGAAGTCATCGACACCATGGAACGCGAACAAGTCGCGTACGGATTCCTCGTGCCAACAATGCTCAATGCGATCGCACGCGAAGAAACCGCTACCAGCAGAGACTGGAGCCACCTAAAGGTGCTGCAGGTTGGTGGGTCTCCTATCGCCGACGACACCGCGCTACTGGCTCGCCAGGTCTTCGGCGATGTGTTGTTTCAGGGCTATGGCCAAACCGAAGCTGTACCCATCACCATGATGGGTCCTGCCGAATGGTTCAGCAGCGTCGAAGGATCAAACCCCCTTCGCTCGGCTGGTCGCCCTCTTCCCTTTGGCGACTTGGCCATCTTGGATCCTGAGACGCAGCAGGAACTGGCCATTGGCGACGAAGGCGAGATCGCCATCCGCTGCGACGGCCAGATGTTGGGCTTTTGGGACAACGATGCGGCGACAGCCGAACGTATGCACAATGGATGGGTGTTGTCCGGCGACATTGGCAAGTTGGACTCCAACGGCTACCTGTATGTGCTCGACCGCAAGGACGACATGATCATCAGCGGCGGCTTCAACATTTGGCCGGCCGAACTCGAAAACGTACTCACAGATCATCCGGACGTTATCGAGGCTGCCGTCTTCGGCGTGCCCAGCCAACGATGGGGCGAGAGCCCCTATGGCGTCGTGACTGTTGCCGCGAGTGCCGCAGTCACAAGTGATGAACTCATCGAGCTCTGCGCCAACCGATTGGGCTCGTACAAAAAGCCGACCCATGTCGAGATCACCACCGACCCGTTGCCAAAGTCCCCAGTCGGCAAACTCGCCCGTAAGGAACTGCGCGAGCCCCACTGGGTCGGCCACGACCGCCGAGTTGCTGGCAACTAGCTGTGTTGAATCTGCTGCTCGGTTGGGTCTTCATGTGGGCGTTCTATATCGTGCTCATGCGCGGGCGCTCGACACCTGACCCAGCCCGGGCCGCCGGCTTCGACTATCGCCACCGAGTCAGTGACCGCTTTGGTCTTCTCCCGCCTTCACGGGAACCTGTCGGCATGATCCTCTGGGCGCTTACCGGGTTCGGCTTCCTGGCTGGCCTCGCATTTTTCCTGGTCGACGGTGATTACATCGGCGTAGCAAGCGGCACGATGGTCAGTTCGTTTCTACTCACGCTATGGCGAGACAATCAGTGGTTAAAGCAACAGCCTGACTATTTGGACGCGATCGATGCAGCAAGCGCCGCCGATAGCGCCGACCACGACAACGACGACCTCGACTGAACCGTTCAGCCCGAGATTAGGCAGGCGTATCGATAACAGCCTCGGGCGTCATGACGCCGTCGAGGTGTGTCGAGTCATTAAACGAACGCAGGAACCAGCGTTCTTCAGTCAGAACCATACGGTGGATCGAGCAGTTGTCTGCCCCGACAAAACCATGCAACTGCCCACCGGTTGCGTGTGAACACAACGCAGCGATCACGCCGCCGTGAACGAAGCACACGATGTGTTCGTCGGCGTGTCGACTGTGGATGCCGTTTAGAGCGGCCGATGTCCGCTCGATGAGTTCGGCATTGGTCTCTGCTCCGGGAACGACGCCCCACTCATATGTACGACGGAACTCGAGAGCAATTGGATTCTCCTCGGCCAGCATGTGCCGGAACAGACCACCCTCCCAATCCCCTAGGAAGACCTCGCGCAGATCGTGCTCTTCGAGTGGCGTGTGGCCAATACGGCTCGCAAGTGACGCCGCGGTTTGGTGGGTGCGAATCAGTGAGCTGACGTAAAGGCCATCGATTGCCTCGTTGACTAGTCGATCAGCAACCTTCACTGCTTGTTGCTCACCGAGCTCAGTCAGGTTCGGATCACCATGACCATGTTTGAGGGGAAACGGGTTCTCTAACTCAGCCGCTTCAGTCTGTCCGTGACGCACCAAAGTGATACGGGTAGAACCAGGAGGAGCGCTAAACGAGGTCTGGGGATACGAAGCCATAGGTGCTTTCAATAGGAACGGATGAATACAGGACGGTCGGGGGTGGATTGGGATGCATCGAACCCATACCCCATGCCATCGAACTCGGTGATGCCCTTGACACTGGAAATCCGGTTCTTGATCAGGAATTGGCTCATCGATCCACGGGCCTTCTTGGCGAAGAAACTCACGATCTTGTGAGTGCCCCCATCCTTGGAGTCCAGGAAGACAGGCGAGACGATTCGTGCGCCCAAGCCTTGTTGGTCGACGGCGCCGAAATACTCGTTCGAGGCAAGATTGATGAGCACGCCGGGGCCCGGGCTGGCATCGATGTCGGCGGCAAGCGACTTGGTCACTTCGTCTTTCCAGAACGAGTACAGATCCTTGCCACGTTCGTTCTCGACCTTGCTGCCCATCTCCAGCCGGTACGGCATCATCAGGTCGAGAGGCCGAAGCACGCCATACAGACCTGACAAGATGCGGAACACTTTTTGGGCGTGAGTGAAGTCTCGTTCACTGAACGTGCTGGCTTCGAGCCCCAAGTAGACGTCACCGCTGAAGGCGAGAACGGCTTGGCGAGCCGTTTCGGTTGTGAACGGCATTTGCCAGTCCTGGAAACGGTCGAAGTTGAGCTCCGCGAGCGCGGGCGAAATGTGCATGAGCTCTTGTAGATCACCCGGCGTCTTCTTGACCATGACGTCGATGAGTCGCGCTGACTCATCAAGCATGCGCGGTTCCGTCGCCTTCTTCGTCGCCAGTGGCGACTCGTAGTCGAGCGATTTGGCAGGTGACACAACGATCAGCACGTTTCCTAGGTTAGAGGATGTGGCAGTCGTGCCGTGGCCAGTGGCCCTCGTGGGGTCTACACCGAGGTTCAAACTTTGCTGACTAGGCCCCAAACAGATAGTGAGGCGGGTTCCTTGCAGAGCCCAGCAAACGACGCAACCAGCCTTCCAGAACGGTGAGACGTCGCGGCGATTACCCGCCACGGCATTAGCGTGCGTAGCAGCACTGTGATGGCTGCCGTTCTTGTCTGATGAACAGTCATCCCGACATCTTTCAGGAGGATCTGTGCAGAACATCGACCCGTCAGTCTGGGTACATGAATCGTCCTACTTGTTCGGCAAGCTGGCGATCGGCGAGGGCTCATCGGTCTGGCCACACGTCGTCATGCGGGCAGAGATGCACCACATCGAAATTGGGCGGATGACCAACATCCAAGATTTTTCGATGATCCATGTCGGTTCTGACACACCAACGATTATTGGTGACTTCTGCTCGATCACCCACCACTGCACGATCCATGGCGCAACGATTGGCGACTCGTGCTTGATCGGCATCAATGCAACGATCATGGACGGCGCCGTAATCGGTGCCGGTTCGATCGTTGCAGGCGGAGCGTTCGTGCCTGAAGGCAAGGAGTACCCGCCAAACTCGGTGATCATGGGATCACCCGCCAAGGTCAAGGTCGAACGTGACAGCCACCAAGCCAACCGGATGAACGCCTGGCTCTATAACCGCAATGCACAGTTCTATGCTTTAGGTCGCCACGATGCTTGGAGCGCCGACGACTTCGATGCATGGATGGCGGCCAAGTCAGCCGAAGTAGCTGCAGACGCCGACCTGTTTTAGGAGACCCCAATCATGCCCACCCCACACCTATCTGCCGCCGATGGAGCCTTCGCCCCCACGGTGCTCATGCCAGGTGACCCCAAGCGTGCCGCCCGAATCGCCAACAAATTTCTTGACAATGCTGAGCTGGTAACCGACGTGCGAGCAATGACTGGTTTCACCGGCACCTGGAAGGGCACACCCGTATCGGTCATGCCATCTGGCATGGGGATGCCTTCAGCCGCGATCTACGTCACCGAGCTCGTACGCGACTACGGCGTCACCCGCCTGATCCGGGTTGGGACTGCTGGCGTATACCAACCCGACTTGGCATTGCGCCAGATCATCGCTGCCGAGTCCGCCGTGACTAACAGCAACCTGCCAGCAATGATCGGCGCGACCGAACCACTCACCGCTGCGCCAGCACTACTTCAGGCTGCTCGCGATACTGCATCTGCGACCGGCGTTTCGTTACTGACCGGCCAGGTTTTCACAAGCGACGTTTTCTACGAGCCCACCAACAACGCCCAGGAACGCCATACGGCCGCAGGGGTGTTATGCGTCGAGATGGAATGCGCAGCGTTATACGCCATCGCTGCGCTCGAAAATATCGAAGCGCTCGCCATGTTCACTATGACCGACCATCTCGTCACTGGCCAACACTTGAGCTCAGATGAACGCCAACAGGGTGTCGACGAAATGATCGAACTAGCGCTCAACACCGCGGTGCGGGCCGTCCAGGGGTAACGCCAATCTCAGCTATCGTGTCGATGCATCAGGTATTCTTGGTTTGTTATCGACACCAGCACTATGAGCATTTGCTCGATTTATGCCCAGTGCTCCAGCGTTAACCACGCACCCTGCATCAAGTAGTAACCGTGCGTCGGCGCGAAATGGCCGGAGAAACCTGATGGAAGCTGACCGGCTTAGTCAAGATCGCTCGTCCATCCTCGATCGCTCATCCAACCTGGATAGTGACGACCCGCTGCGGGTCTTGCTGGGGCTTCGACCACCGAAGATGTTCGCCTCGGTCCATTCGAAATCAAACAGATCATGTGATTCGGCCACAGGTCCACCCACATCTCCACTAGGTGCAACCTGGATACGAAGGCACCGGCCAGTTGTCGAGCGGGCTGGATTGGTTGTGACCCCCACTGGTGATAGCTAGATGCACGAGTTGGGTGGAATCATCCGTCGACAGACTATTCCTGTTTGGATGTGTGGTCCTTCGCCGGCCAGGTATCCAAACCATGACCAGAACCATCACGGGGAGCAGGAGCGACGGTTTAAGCGCCAACTGCAGGGGCCTGGCCTGTCTCGACTGTCCGGGCCATCGCCTCTTGGGCAGCGCCCTAGGCCATCTCAGCATCGGTAAGCACTGCACCCAAAGAGCGCTGCAGCGAACCGACCTTCTGCTGAGGAAACACGCCAAAAGTGACGGCGCTCGGTGCGGAACAACTCATGCTGTGCACGACTCCAGCGTTTCCCGCTCCCTGTTAACGCTTCGCTTCTTCACTCATTCGTTTCTTCGTGGCCGCCCAGCTGCAAATTTCGCATGCGGATAGATCGTGATTTCTTGCCGGGCAATAGTCACGGCCGAAGAAAATGATCTGCAAGTGCCGATCATTCCATGTCTCTTCGGGGAAGACAGCCTTGAGATCTTTCTCTGTCTTGACCACGTTCGATCCATCCGACAGACCCCACCGGGCTGCCAGGCGTTGGATATGCGTGTCGACCGGAAACGCAGGCATGCCGAAGGACTGAGATAAGACAACACCTGCAGTCTTATGACCGACCCCAGCCAGCGACTCCATGAAGTCCCAGTCCGGAATTATCTTGCCCCCGGCATCTAGAATTTGGTGTGCCATCATGGATAAATTCTTGGCCTTGGTCGGAGCGAGCCCGACCTGGCGAATGAGCTCGAGGATGCGATCGGGATGCAGTGCCGCCATCTTCTCTGGCGTACCACCTTCGGCGAATAGCGCTGGCGTGATCTCGTTCACCTTCTTGTCGGTCGTCTGTGCCGATAACGCCACGGCCACCGTGAGTGTGTACGGATCGGTGTGCTCGAGCGGGATCGGAATAACCGGATACAGCTCTTCGAGAATCTTGCTTATCTTGGCGGCCTTTTCGAGGCGCTTCATGCCGATGCGCTTTCGGCTGCATCGATCGCTCGCCACACCCGCTGCGAGGTGCACGGCATATCGATATGGCGAATGCCCAAATGACTCACCGCATCGACCACGGCGTTTTGCACAGCAGGCGTTGAACCAATGGTGCCGGACTCGCCGATGCCCTTCGCCCCCAACGGGTTGAGCGGCGTGGGCGTAACCATCGGAATCCGTTCAAAGCTTGGAAGCTCGGTAGGTGAGATGATTCCATAATCGGAAAAATTCGACGTCATGGGAGTGCCCTCGGAGTCGAAGATAATTTCTTCGAGCAGTGCCTGTGCGATACCAGATGCCACACCGCCGTGTACCTGACCATCGGCCAGCAGCGGATTCACGATCGTGCCGCAGTCATCGACACAGATATGGCGCAGGATCGTGACCCCGCCGGTATCCAAGTCCACTTCGACTACCGAGCAGTGCGCTCCGAATGGGAACGTCGATGCCTGCTGCACGAAGTCGCTGATGCCTACTAACGGTGCTGCAGCAGTCACGGCAACCTCGGCCCAAGTGACGGCCCGAGCGGGTGTGCCAGCAACATGGAACGTGCCTGCGGCCCGATCAAAGATCATGTCATCGATGCTCGCTTCTAGCACTGCCGCAGCGTGTTCCATCGCTGAGGTAACAAGATGAATGGACGCACTCACCATTGCCGAACCAGCGACCTGCGCTGAACGCGAACCACCGGTGACGTTTCGAGTCGGGACGACATCTGTGTCGCCGAACCTGACAGCTACAGCGTCAAATGGCACCCCCAGTTGATCGGCGACGATCATCGCCCACGCCGTTTCATGGCCCTGTCCTTGTGGCGTGGATCCTGTCCACGCAATCACCGACCCATCGGGCTTTATCTCGACACGTGCGTACTCACTGACGCCAGCACCACTGAAATCGATGGCTGTGATCTCGACATAACTTGCCAGCCCGATGCCGAGCATCTTGCGCTCGCCTGCGTCGCGTCGACGTTCCTGCTCAGCCCGCAGCTCGTCGTAGCCAGCTGCTTCGAGAACTGTCTCAAGTGCCGCCGGAAAGTTGCCGCAGTCGTACGCAGCACCAAAAACATTGATATGCGTCTCATTAAACGCTGGCAACAGATTCTTGCGGCGAACGACTTCAGGAGCCAGTCGTACTTCTGCTGCGAACAGGTCTACCGATCGCTCGATTGCAGCGGCGGCCTCGGGCCGACCTGCGCCACGGAATGCCCCAACAGGGGTCGTGTTCGTAAACACTGATTGTGAGCTGTATTGCAGATTTGGGATGTCATAGGTACCAGGCGCCATCATCATGGTCAGCATGGGCAGCACGGCACCAACGTCGACATACGCTCCGGAGTCCTGCACCACGTGTAATGCGTAGTGCGTGATGTCGCCTTCGGCGGTCCCACCAATACGCACAGTCTGTTGCTGGGCGCGGCCCTGGACCATGTTGACCATATTCTCGCTGCGGGTTTCGGTCCACTGCACAGGGCGGCCAACGGCCTTGGAGAGTGCTGGTAGGGAAAGTTCCTCACCATCGGGAGATCCCTTCGAGCCGAAGCCGCCACCGATATCGACGGCGCGTACGTGAACATCGGATTCCTCAACGTCATACAGGTCAACGATATTGTTCAACACGACACCGGCACCCTGGGTCGAAGACCAGCAAAGCAGCCGTTCTCCGGTCCAATCGGCTAACGCAGACCGGCCCTCGATCGGGGCTCCGGCAACGCGGTTGTTTATGACGATCTGCTCAACGACAACGTCGCATTCGCTGAAGTCGATTTCGCTCGGAGCGATCGGCAACGCCCCGGCGATGTTCCCCTCCATGGCAGGGTGAACCAGCTGTGCTGCCGCCAGTGAATCGTTGACCGTAACGACTGCGGTGAGCGGTTCGTAGTCGACGAACACGAGCTCGGCAGCGTCGACGGCCTGGCTCACCGTCTCGGCGACAACAACAGCGATTGGTTCGCCTACGTAACGCACCACGCCTTCGGCCAAAACGGGCCGATGTGCCGACTCGTCGATGGGAAAACGCGGCGTGCGACGTTTCAGCTGCAGGTCCGCTGCGGTGAAAACCCCCAGCACGCCTGGGGCCGCAGCGGCTTCGCTCGTCTCGATTTCACCCAGCTTCGCGCTGGCCATCAACGATCGCACAAAGACAGCGTGGACTGCGTCTGGATACTTCATGTCGGCGACATAGGTGGAATCACCGGACAGGAATCGCGGGTCTTCGGTGCGGACAACCCGGTTGCCAAGAATGCTCATAGCCCGATCTTATGGGACAGTCCTAGGTTCGCTATCGCTTCCGCAAAGCTCAGACAAGGTTCTGCAAGCCAACAGCAATAACAGGAGCCAGAATCGCGACGGGCTGCAGCCTTTTCGCCACCGCTGTTTGGGCCGTAACCGGCCTGACTAAGACCCAGCCGTTGCACAGGCCATTGCCCTCGTCGCTCGGGACAGCTATAGCTAGCTATGGGCAATTTCTGTGGTGTCGGCGATTCGTGCCCAGACCTGTGAAACCAGAGTTTCGACCCTGAAACTATTTCCGATTCTCATGACGGAGCTTCCTGGGACCGACTTGGCCAGCACTACCGACAACGCAGTTGAGGCCAAGGCTGCGTCAACATTCCCGGCGTCAACATTCCCGGCGTCGACACCCTCAGCGAGCGACCGCTGGCGAGTCGGCATTTGGAAGGAACAGCTTGGGCCCGGATCCTTCAGCAATGTCGAGCATCCAAATATCGAACTCAGGTTGCACAGCAGTGTCGCCACGGGCGGGATGCAGCGCATACAAGATCGTGTCGTTGTCGAGCCATTCGACTTGATCGTCGACCGACCGCGTCTCACCAAGCTTGTGTTGAGTGTTCGTCTCAAGATCAACGGCGACTAGTTCAAAGCTGTTGTCGGCAGTCATTTCCTTAAAGACCAACGTCTTGCCGTCAGGCGACAATGACAGGCAACTGCCGACCCAATCCGTAGGTTCGATCACTATGTCTATTGAGCGTTCCGTGCATAATTTCAGGCCTATCACCGAAGAAGCCTGTGAGATAGATCTCGTCTTCGTCAGCGGCGAACGTGATTCCCCAGTACTGCGGGTTCAAGTTGTTAAAGCGGGCTTCGCCGGAGTCGATCGTGAACTGGTTTGCGCCCCGGACCGATCGGGTACTTTCAATCTCGTCGATCGTGACGAGCGTTGTTGTTTCAGGAGCAATATCGGCATAGGACGCCCCGCTGACGAAGGCGGTTACTGCCGAGAAGGTCCCGTTGGGTGAGATACGAGCACGGCTGGGCAACGCTCTGGCATAGGACTTGATGTCAGCGTTCAAGTTGTCAGCTTCGAAGAATATCGTCGTGAAAGCTCCGCCAAGAACGCCGCCGGATTCGGTAAGGCACACACCATGATCTTTAGCGATGGGGACCCGCATACATGTGCGGTTGAGTAGCGTTCGGGTTCCGTCGAGGTGCCGGATCAGCAGCCAGCCATAGTCATCACCTGGGACTCGGTGCACCGCCAGCACTTCGCCCGGGGCCAGCGACGGACCTGACCCAGAGACAGGTTCGACAGTAGCAAGGGGCTCGTCTGCAGGACCTTGGCCCGCTTCGAGTTCGTCGACCGCCAACTAGGCGCGCTCATTGCGGTCGGCACTGTCGTTGTTAACCCGATCGAGCGCCCAGACCAGATAGAGCCCACCAAACAACAGCAGTACAGCGGCGATGCTACCCAGCAGAATGACCTTAAATTTTAGATCGAGAGCTACGTCGTCGACAGCCACTTCGTACGTCGCTGTGTCATCAGCGGCTTTGGTTTCTTTAGCCATTGGTAATCACATTTAGGGGGGAAAGCAGCTGAATCGAAACGAGGACCCCAACACCCATAGCTATAGCTATAGCTAGCGTGACCATCGTCGAAGTCTTACCGAGCGCCTCGTAAAGAGTCGCAAAGAGAAGAGCGGAAAGCATGCGGGCTGCAGCGATCACGACGGTGACAAATGCAATACCGCTCGGTCGTATGTCGGTGTCCACGAGCTGAGAAACCATGGCGGGGATCACGCCGTCAGTGGCCGCATAATACGCGCCGAGTAGGCCCAGGCACATGAGCGAGGCCACGAGTCCCAAGCTGCTGAAGCCCACCACCAGGTACATCACCATAAGCAGTGCGTTGCCAGCAAGAAATATCGGCTGGGTGCCGATGCGATCAGCAAGGCGCCCCAGCGGCACGGCGAGCAGTAAGTAGACCAGCGCTGTTCCGACGAAGAGAAGTGGGAAGTAACGGGCGCTGAAATTACTCGTCTGTTGAATAACTAGATAGATAAACGCATCGCCGACCGTGACCACGCTGAGCATGCCTGCTACACCAGCGATGCCAGCAACACCCTTGGCGTCTTTGACCTTGCGCTATTGATCGATGATACGAGGTTGCTGATTTTGTTTGATCTGCTTTTGCGGCTTCTCTTGGGCAAACAGCCAAATTGCGGCCACACCAACAGCGGCGAACATGGCAGAGATCACGAACACTGCATCAAATGCACCCGGTGCGTTCGGCAAGAAAATAAAGGCAACCAAAGGGCCAAGGAGAGCGCCGGCTGTGTCCATCGCGCGGTGGACACCAAACGCGATGCCCAGCCGATCGGGTGCCGTGCTCAGTGAAATGAGAGCATCACGAGGCGCGGTCCGCAGGCCCTTGCCGATGCGGTCGGCGAGCAAGAATGGAATCAGTGGGACCCAAGCAACCAACGCGCTAAGGACGAGTCCCAGCCGGGTCACCGCTGAAATCGAGTAACCGGTGGCAGCCGCCTTTTTATGACTCTGGCGGCTGTCTGCGATCGAGCCACCCCAGATGCGGAACACGGCGTTGATGGCCTGATAGGCAGCTTCATAGGCCGCAAAACCAAAGATACTGAAGCCAAGAGCGGCAGTCAGGAACAGCGGGACGATCGCGACCACCATTTCCGACGAAATATCGTTGAAGAAGTTGGTGAAGCCAAGAGCGAGCAAGTTGTGCGACAGTACCCGGCCTCCACGACCCAGGCTGTTAACCCGCCTGGGTCGGCGCTATGGACCGAACGGATGGATACACCCATTCAGTATCGGCCAAATGGACGAAATATTGAATAAAGCTGCCTATAGATCCTGGGCCCAACAGCCGTGGCAGGAATCGACGTATTCGAACAGCTCAGTTCACGACCTGAGCGCCAGGCGCGATCGTCGACGGTGCACTATTCAATTGGTCGATGGCGAAGCCCGCTGCGGCCTTGTAATTCGCCATGAACGCTTCAATTTCGGCCCGCGGGATCACATCGTTGATGTCGTCAAAGATACCGCCACATCGTTCGTCCACTACCCCAAGAATACCGACCGGGCCATTCCCTCGATTGCGCAGCACGAGCGACGACATGGGCTCGATCAAGGCCGATTCGAAGGCCTCTAGCGCGTTCGAATTAACACCATGATCCAGGAACATTGCACCCATCACACGTGCATCAATAATCGCTTGGCTAGCGCCGTTTGAACCAACGGGATACATGACATGGGCAGCATCACCTAGAAGACACACCCGGCCATCGACCCATCGCTCCACGGGGTCACGATCGACCATGGGAAACTCCCATACCGCCGGAGCGCCACGAACCAGAGACGGAATATCAAGCCAGTCGAACTGCCAATCCTCGAACGCCGGCAGGAAGGCGTCGGTGTCGACCTGACGATTCCAATCACTCTGGCGCCAACCCTTGGAAGGATCAAAGGACAACTCGGCAATCCAGTTCTGCAATTGCAACCCTGTCTCGGGGTCAGGTGCTGAGATCGGGTAATGGATGAAACGCTGATCAAGAGAACCGACGAGCGTGAAACTGGCGCCGCTGCGAATCGGTGGCCCGTAGCTGGCGCCGCGCCATAGGACTGCGCCGCCCCATTGAGGTTCGGGCTGGTCGGGATACATCTGGGAACGCACAGCAGAGTGCAGTCCATCACCGGCAAGCAACACCGACCCACTGACCTCAGTCGATCCACCGTCTCGGGTGTCTACCAGAGCGGTGACACCATCAGGGCTCGTCCGATAGCCGGTGACCCGGTGACCAGTCCGCATCGCGTCCGGCCCCATGCGGTCCAGAACTGTTCGATACAGCAGCATCTGCAGCTCACCTCGATGCACCGAATACTGAGGCCAGCGGTAGCCAGCTAGCCGGCCGCGGGGTTCTGACCACACGTCGTTCCCATTACGGCCAACCAGGGCCCACTCGGTTGCCTCGATCCCGATGGCGTTGAGATCCTCTTCGAGACCCAGGTCGATTAGCTCTCGAATCGCGTTCGGCTGCAGGTTAATCCCCACGCCTAGGGGTGCCAGCGAGCGCACCGACTCGAGCACCACTGCTGGCACGCCGATCTGATGACACGTCAGCGCCATGGTCATACCGGCGACACCGCCGCCCGCTATTAGTGCGGTCATGATGAGCGCCTAGCCTTCCATTTGAAGGTGACGGTGCCGCGCACCGTATGCAGCGGCACCCGACCGAACCGATCGCTGTCGTCACCGCTTGGGCTCTCAAGAACCACATACTTGTCGGCGTCAACAGCCTTGACGTACTTGATTAGCTCAACATTCTTGAACGGATGCCTGGCAACAACCACACTGCCGACAGTGACCCGACGAAATGGATCGATCAATACCAGATCACCAGCGTAATACTCGGGTTCCATCGACGTCCCATGAACGCGCCATGGGCGCCGCTTGCGCAGCGCCCAAAGGGTTAGTTCTTTCACGATCACAGCGTCACGTGCCGAAAGCGCAGATGGATCCACGGTTCTCGACAACAGTGCTCGCCGCCTGTGGGACTGTGACAGTCCACAGAGCCGGCAGAGCGCAGCGTCCTGCGATTAAGACCAGGATCAGCCGACGGCTGGGACCCAAGCGACGTCGCGGTTCTTGGACTCCCAGAACATGTTGTGGATCTTCTCAACGGCAGCCATCAGGTTCTCAGCTGCAGCAACGTCGACATTCTGCTTGGTAGCTGAGCACAACTTGGTTGCATTCCAGAAGGTCTCGTGCAGGTCAGGGAATGCTTCGAGGTGGTCGGGCTTGAAGTAGTCCGTCCATAGAACCAACAGTTCGTGCTTGGTCGACTCGGCCTGTTCTTCCTTAATCGCCGCAAAGCGGCTCATTGAGTTCAAGTAGCCGGCCCAAGCTGCATCGTCGCTGCCCTCAGGGACATGCAAGTCAAGCATTTTCTTGGTCATCGACAGCACCGCTTCGGCAGTGACCCGTGCTGATGCGGGGTCATAGACGCCGCATGGTCCGTCGCAGTGTGCCTCTGCCACAGGGGCGGTAAACATTGCCTGTACGCGATCGCGCATGCTCATGAGTTGCTTCCTCAAGTTGTTAGCGAGTGAGTGGCCTTCACATTACGCGAGCCAACGCCCGCGCGCTACATGAGTGACAATCAATTTACCTATGCCCATGCAACTGACCCCTTTGAGCGTGCCCACCGAATGGCATCGACCAGGACTTTTCGTTAGCCAAGCGCGGATGGACAGCACGCTGTTCGGCGTGACACCACACGATTTTGGCGGTCGTTTCGAGCATCGCAAGGAAAGCGTTTCTATCAAACGAGTGCCATCTGGTTACGACCAGCCCATTGTCACGGTCCAAATTTGGGCAAGCGGTGCGGCCATAGCGACGCCGATAACACGTGCGGTGGCTGTTGCCGCGTCACCTCAGACATAGGAAATAGCCGAAGTTCTCGCCACCGCTGCCAGCGACCCGACGTCGCTTTCAATACAGCCAGCGCACGTACCTTTTTGCTCGAAGCTCCGCAAGATTTTTGGGCAGGTACTAGTGCCGAAACATGTGTGAGTCCGACAGAGGAACCTACAGTGAAGAAACGGGCGTCTTCTGGACATGGGACTCACACGTTCCTGCCCAGCTCGCCCTTTCTTACTGTGTCTTTCTAGGAGTTGTTCTGTGTTACGTCATTGTGTGATGTTCACGTGGGCTGAAAATGTGTCGGACGAGACGAAGGCCGCAATCAGCGCCGGACTCGATGGGCTCGCCAAACTTGGCTGCGTCGCCGCCTATCACCATGGCCCCGACGCAGGCATCAGTGACGGCAACTGGGATTACGTCGCTGTTGGCGACTTCGCGTCAGTCGAGGACTACCGAATTTACTCGGCCGACACTGACCATCAGCTTCTGATCACCGACCTGATCAAGCCCAGTATCAGCGGCCGCGCTGCGGTGCAATACGAGTTCTAGCGCTCACCCGCCGACGAGCAACCACTCGAGTAGCTGTTCGTTCAGTTCCACATGAGCGGGAGCATCGAGCGAGCGCTGGTCATAACCAAGCAGATTTAACCTCTGCGCCACGACACCAGTTCGCCGGCTACTTCTGGGCCGACTTAACAGTCCAGGCTCATCCAGAGCGGTGTCTCCTTGGATGCCGCTGGCGCCGAAGAAGCTAGGGGTCTCGGAAGCCCACTGGCGGTAACAACAAAGGGCGGCACAAATGTGGGAACGATCGAGCTATCACCCTGGCTGGGGTGCACTGTCGGCAGCAGGTCCGCAGCAGGTCGGCAGCGCCGACTATTGCAGCGCCGTGTTCTGGTCCTCGAACGAGAAATTTCTTGAGAACCCCGCTCCCCTGTTTTACCGACTCCTTGTTGCCTAGGCCCTAGTCAACTCGATATTTGTCGAGCAGTTGGCGAGCGATCACCATCTTCTGTATTTCACTTGTGCCTTCGCCGATAATCATCAACGGCGCGTCTCGGTAGTAACGCTCGACTGGATACTCACTGGTGTAACCATTTCCACCGTGGATACGCATGGCCTCAAATGCCAGTTCGGCCGCAGTTTCGGAACAGAACAATTTGGCCATGCCAGCTTCTAGGTCGGCACGGATCCCTTCATCCAATTTGCGGGCCGCGCTATGACACATCAATCGAGCTGCTTCAAGCTTGGTGGCCATATCGGCAAGTTTGAAGGCGATGACTTGATGATCATAAATTTTCTTGCCAAAGGTCTCGCGCTGCTGTGCGTATGCCATTGCCGCCTCGAACGACGCACGGGCGACACCCACCGCTCGGGCGGCAATGTTGATACGTCCAAGCTCAAGGGCCGACAGTGCAGCGTTAAGTCCGCGACCCATGCCAGCCAAGTCACCAAGCATGTTCTCGGCGGGGACTCGCTGATCGACATAGGTCATCTCCATGGTTTCCAAGCCGCGGTAGCCCAACTTTTCGACCTTTTGGAAGGTGATGTTTTCGAAGTCGGTCCCGGGGTCTTTCTCGATAATGAAGCAGGTCACCCTGTCGTCGGGCGTCTTGGCCATTAGTGCAACAATCCGTGCGCGCTCACCGTTGGTAACCCACATCTTGGTGCCGTTGATGACGTAGTCCTTACCGTCGGGCACTGCTCGGCACGTCATTGCCTTGGCGTCGGATCCAGCATCGTGTTCAGACAGCGAGAAGGCTGCTCTCGTTTCTCCAGAGCACAGATCGGGCAACCATCGTTCGCGCTGAGCCTCAGTCCCGAACCTCAAGATCATCGTGCACACAATGAGGTGGCTGTTGAGGACACCGCCCAGCGACATGAACCCGCGAGAGATTTCCTCGATTAGCCGGGCATAGGTGATGTGATCAAGACCCAATCCGCCATATTGCTCGGGAATGACGCAGCCAAATAGCCCGAACGCTTTCATCTGCTCGACCATCGCATCTGGAAACTCGTCAGCCAGTTCGAATGTGGACGCGTTCGGAACGACCTCGTTATCTACCCATCTGGCGACGGTTTCAACAATTTGATCGGCGATGTCTAGATCGGTCGCCACCGCTACTCCTTGGGTGCGAGCGTGCGGTAGCCGCCGCCGAAGAAGATGACTGGTTCGCTCGGCTCAGCCGACGCTTCAATATGGGTCACATTGCAGAGCGCAAACTCATGGTCGCCAGCGTCGATGACCTGGTTGGGGGTAAGCGTGAGCCATGCCGTAGTGCCCGCAATCTTGGGGGCGCCGTCGACGACTGACCAATCGAGTCCCTCGAAACGTTCTTCGGGGGCCCTCATGCACGCATTACTCACATCGATCTGATCAGCACCCAGCACGTTCACGCCGAGTACATCGGCACCACGAAGCTCTTGCCATGTGCCTGATTCAGTGGTGCAGAAGAAGCCAGCTAGCGGCGGATCAAGAGACACCGACACGAAACTTCCAATCACCATGGCCACGGGTGCATCGTCGACCATCGCCGTCACGATCGTGACGCAGGTCGGCACCTGCCCCATGACGTTGCGGAAATGTTTGGGATCAATAGCTTCTACTTCGCTCATAGACCCAACGTTAATAGATCGGGCCGCGTCACTTGTCCTGCAGCTCAGCTGCACCTTTCAGTCGTCTAGCGTGCGGGAATGACTAGCAGCCTTCCTCGCATCGGCGTGTCCCTGGCATCGAACCACCGCTCGGCCGCTCCTACACGCATGATCGAACGGGCCCGTACCGCTCACCAGGCTGGGCTGATCTCGCTGACGTTAGGCGATCATCACGACATGAAGGTCCCCTATGCACAGAACACGCCCATGCTGGGACGGCTGCTGGCCGAGTGGACAGATCGGCCGGTCGGTTGCCTGTTTCTGACCCCATTATGGAAGCCGTTGCTGATGGCAGAGCACATCGGCACGCTGGCAGCGATTCATCATGCGTCTTCGCCCAACGTACCGTTCATCGTGCAAACGGGTATCGGCTGGGGCGATGCACAGTTCGCGAACCTTGGAGCCAACATGTCTCACCGTGGCCGCGACATCGACGCCGCTATTCCTGCCGTCAAGGCGCTCTTAGCCGGCGAGACAGTCACCGACGCTTACTTCGGACTCGTCGACGCGACCGTTGGTTTACGGTCGAGCGGCCCAATCGAATGGTGGATCGGCGGCACTGCTGAAGTCGCTATCGACCGAGCTGCGCGCCTCGGAGATTGTTGGTATGGCTCACCTGGTCAGGACGACGAGTCAATCAGGGTTGGTGTCGATCGCTACCGCTCTGCAGGGGGCACTCGGTTCGCGTTGCGTCGCGATGCTCTTCTTCTCAACGATGCTGATCAGGCGCGTGAAAGTGCCCAGAGTCTGGTCACCCGTGGGTATCGGGGTCTTGCATTTGAACGCTTGCTTACCGGTTCCAGTAATGACGTTGCCGAACGGGCTGCCGAACTCGCTGCGCTTGGTGTCGACGACATCATCGTGCGATGCGCATCGCCTGACCAGCCAACTGCCATAGAGACCTTGCAAGTCCTCGGCCAAACAATCGAACAGGCAGCGTAACGCCCATCGTCATCGAGGGCAGGCCCGCAATGAACGTTCCTTGTTTCGAGAGCACTCAAGCGGGCTATGGGCACGCCCATGGTTTACCGACGCGAGGACGGTCACCATATGTCCCCTTATTACTACAGGTTTGTCTCGACATGCCTTTTCGGTGCTGCATCGTTTGAGCAATCGCTTCATCACAAGACGAGTAGCTTCGATTACCGGGGAACCAACCATGAAACCGGCGCCTCGCACGCGTTCAGATAGCTGGATGGTCAGCAGATTCCGTTCATTACGCTTCTCGCGAACGGCGCCGAAATGGCCTACTTGCTCTGTTCAGCGATCGCCCAAGATACGAAAGAGCGTGACCAACGACTCGCCGCTGCGGCTGCGGTGCTGCCCCTGAATTTGGGCCTCAAAGAACCACCCCATAACCAACGATCGAACCATCTCGGTGCCGGTCGTAATGTCGAAACCGTCGAGCTCGCCGGTTTTTATACCCTTCTCAGCGAGTGCAGTAAACGTGGCCTCTTGCCATTTTGTCCGCCTATCGAGAAGATGAGCAAACTCTGGGCGGAGTGTTGCTTCCATCGGGGATAACGCCAAGAAATCGATGTACTGACGCCCTTTTTCGCTCAGACCGAGCACACGGCCCACGATAGCTTCGACGCTCGCGAGCACGGTGTCGCCCTCGCTCGCTGCTAGGTCAACCTGGGTCCACATTGCATCGGTCGTAACCTCGAACACCTCTTCATACAGCGCCGCCTTACCGCCGAAGTAGTGGTAAATCGCGCTCGGCGCTAGGTCCGAAGCTGACGAGATCATCGCGACCGAGGCACCTTCATAGCCGCTTGAGGCGAACTCGACCCGGGCCGCATCCATGATACGCACACGTGTGTCTGCACTGTCCACGCCCTTCGGGCGACCTCTCCGCTCCATTTTCGCATATTAGATCGCTTTAGCGGCAAAGGTCTCATCCCATCCAGGCGGCCAACGGTCAGCGGGCATCTTTAACATGCCGTCCGGACCGAAATATCCAAATATTTCGCCACTGGAAAATCCAGTGAAAGTTTAGATACGGGGTTCGCGGGGCAGGCCCAAAACGCGTTCGCCAAGGATGTTGCGCATGATGTTGCTAGTGCCACCCATGATTGTGTAACCAGGTGCATACGTCAGACCGTGTGTTACGTCATTCCACAGCGTGGCCTCGGGGCCGAACGTGCGGGATACGAACTCGGCGACCCGCATCTGATGTTCGGTGCAGTACACCTTGGTAGCCGCGCTGAAGCCAGCGGGCGCTTGCTTCAGCACCTCTCGGTAGACCAGCATGCGACCAACACGATAGCCGGTCTCGAGTTTGGCGATCTCTTGACGCACGATCAGATCAGTCGTGTCAGCCCTTGCCACGGCCATGTCGAACAGGGCGCGGTTCGAGACCAAGCGGTCGATGCCGCCGCGTTCGTGAGCGAGTTGGACCATGGTCTGTTTAAAAGCGTCGCCTTCGACGCCAACCAAGTTTTCGACCGGAACCCGGACGTCGGTGAAGTACACCTCACAGAAGTGACGATTGGTAGTCATGTCCTGAATCGGACGGACCTCGATGCCCGGCAAATCCATAGGTACTACGATCTCGGAGATCCCCTTGTGTGGTGGACCATCTGCGCTGGTGCGACAGATCATGTAACAGAAGTCAGCTTGGTCACCGAAGCTCGTCCAGATCTTCTGACCGTTGATCACAAAATGATCGCCGTCGCGCACTGCTGATGTTTTGAGCGAGGCCAAATCAGAACCCGAGTCGGGTTCGCTCATCCCGATGCACCAAGTGGTTTCACCAGCAAGCATTCTCGGCAAGTACTCGGCCTGCTGGTCGGCTGTGCCGTACGCAATCAGGGTCGGACCCATTTGACGGTCAGCGAACCACATGGCTGCAATAGGAGCCCCAGCGGCAATCATCTCTTCAGCAACGAGGACCCGCTCGATCGGCGGTCGGTCCTGACCACCGTGCTCCTTTGGCCAACCCATGCCGATCCAACCTTCTTGGGCCATACGGCGGGCGAACGGCTTGGAGAATCCGTTGATCCAGCTGTCATTATGGCGGCCGAACTCGGCGACACCTTCGGTGGCCACGGCGCGAGCTCGTAGCTGCAGTTCTTGAAGTTCTGGACTTAGTTCGAATTCCACAACCCAAATCTAGAGGGCGCCAGCTAAGAAGACGAAGCCCGACGGCCCAACAGTCTTAAGTCCCCGTCCAGACGCCTAAATTCTAGATTCGGCATTGGCATGGGTCTCTGGAACTAGAGACACCTAGGAAGACCCGTGAAACCAGTACTGGCCCACTTTTTCTGCGCTCACATGCCTCCTCATGACGCGCTCAGATCGAGAGTGGGAGGTGCCGTAACGCCAGCAGACGCGATCAGTCCAGCAGCGTGCAAAGGAGACCAGAGTGACGGGCAGGAGTTTTCCGACGGGATACTCGACGCCGAGGCTGTCTGGCTGGCGCTTGCGACGTTAGGCCCCATCTGGCTAGCAACCAACGATGCACGTTCACCGAGTTGCTGGGCCTCCATAACCATCCACCCAGCCAGATCCTGCGTGAAGAGCCAAATATGACGCAGGAAACAACAGAGCTGACCAAATCTGTCGAGATCCGGGCGTGTTGGGCCGACAAGAAGTCATCTCTGCTTCATACAACGAGCACAAGATCCGACACGTCTACGAGAACTGTTTCCGAGGGCTCGAGGTCGCCGCACCACCTTATTGCTCTAGGCAAGATGCACGTCGCTGACTACCCGTCTGACGAACAAATCGAAATATCGACCACATCGGCTGAGCGGCAGTACGGTTCACACCGAACTGCCTAGGCAAGGACAACTGATTATGCGCAAATACTGGCTGCTCGACCAGCATGGTGAAGATGGGCCTACCGCTCTCGTCGAGACCGACGGAAGAATGCGCATCGTCTCGGTTCTTCGATTCGGCCCCGGCATTACCGAACTCGAAGACCAACAAGCGATTCATGACCGCGTCCTCGGCAAGGTGGCTCCAACATTGAAGCCACTTGTTGATGGTTCATCGATCGAAGTCGAAAGCGTTGAGCCCCATGCCGACCTTGAGGGAACGTCCAAGAGTAAAGCGGGCAAAGGCAACCGAGCCGAGCGACGCAAGGCCAGCCAAGGCGGCGGCTCCGGCGGGCGCGTCGAAGGCGGACCAAGTCGCAGCGGCGGCCGGGGTGACCGGTAGAAGACACAACCTCACTTTGGATATCTGTCGAGCACCGTCGTTGGTTGAACCAGTTTGAGGCATCGACTCTGAGCCTGATGATCCTGGCCGGAGGCGGCCCCATCCAGCCGAGCCGAGTGCTTTGCTGGCGGCGCCGGGCATCCGTTCGATCAACCCCACGGTCTGCGAAGCGTTGAGCCAAGTGTCAAAACCTTGGCCTATTGACTCGCCGACCTAGAGCCCGGCATTTCCAATGGCAACGATGTCGAAGCGGCCTGAATCCTCGGTCACGACACCCAACCCAATCAGGTCCGGACCCACATAGCGATAACCAGTCTCGGCAAACGGCGAGCGTTCGTTCATAGGGCTGTTCGATGACGGGGGTATTTTTCCGAGTGAGCCAACAAGCGCGCGCCTTCCGCCCTGACTATCGATCAAGTAGCCATGAGCCTTCCTCACCCATTCGCCGGCGAAACCCTCGAGCAAGAAGTCGATAAACGCAGTCGCCGAGTTGCCGGCACCGATACTGCGACTGGAGCGCACCGCTCGCATCGTGCGGCTCCACACCGAGCTGTGCGCGCCAGCGATCACGATGGGTGGAAGTGAGGTAGCCATTCTCTTTCCAGCGCTGCACCAGGTCAACACGTAACCGACGGAGCCACCAGCAGCGGTTAGAAAGTCTAGAGAGCGTGGGAGCTCACCCCGCCTGAGATACACACTGCCCTGAGATATCGGACGTGTGGCATCTGCCGCTTCGCAGCGTCTTCGTATCCTGTCCGGTTGATCCTGGCACTAACGGATCTCGCGGATGGCCTTGCCTCGCAGATACATAGCCAGCACGATCGAGAAGGCCATAGCCGAGACGAGGCTGATCGCATTGCCGGTTCCGATCGCTTCGGACATCAGCCCCAGTGCCAGAGCGCCGAATGGCGTCAGACCTGCCGACACCAGTGCGTAGAGGCCCATGACCCGGCCCATCATCTGGGGCGGCGTGTTCGACTGGATCAAGCCCTGATTCATATTGATGAAGAAACCGCCACATATGCCCATAGTCAGGGCGAGAACCATGACCTGCCAGTAGTCCGTGGTGCGACCCATCAGGAACATGCAGATAGTGCCGCCAAGCATGGCACGCATGAACTTGACGCTCTTCTGCTCTAGGTTCCCTCGTCGCATAATGAACACCGAGGACAGTGCAATCCCGACACCCATCAGCCCAAGCATGGGAGCAGCATCGCCAGCGCTGCGGCCGAGTTCTTCTTTGATATGGGCTTGCAAGGTAACGAACATGATGGGCGTCATCATCAGCCCTGATACGGCGAGCAGCAAGAAGAGCGAACGGATGCCGGGTTCGCGCCAAACAAACGTCAAACCCACGCGCACTGCTTCTCGCAGGGTCATCTTGTCGCCAGTCGCCGCTACTCCCGGCGACTTCATCGGCAACAGCGCCAGCGTCCCAATCCCAGTTAGGGCCACGAGCCACCAGAATGCACCGTCAAAGCCGAACCAGTCACCAAATGCACGAGCTGTCACCGCCCCAAGGACCAGTGACAGCGTCAGCGCAATAGCGTTCAAAGCAATACCGCTATAGAGCAGATCGCCCTTGAGTAGTGCTGGAATGAGCGACGACCGCACGGGTGTCCCCAACGATGTCACGATGCCAGCGAACAACGCAGAGACGAGAATCAGCGACAAGGACCCAGCGCCATCGCCCATGACGATCGCCGTCACCGCCATGACTACCAGCAGAGCAACCTGTGTGGTTATAAGCATCTTCTTCGGATCGAGGCGGTCCGCCCACACACCTGCTGGCAACAACAGAAATAGCAACGGGATGCCAAGGACAAAGACGACGAGTCCCTGCACGCTCTCGCTCTTGTTCAGGCCGTCGAGTACGACCCAGCCATACACAAACCGCAGAGCGTTCACGACGAGGTAGAAGGTGACCGAATTCAGCCACAACGAGCGAAACGGCGGGACGGCTAGGGCATTGGTTGGGACAGCACTCTCGATCAGAGAATTCTGCTCTAACGATTTTCCTACTTCACTCATAGGTCAACTCAGGCACTAGTCCCCACACTACCGAAGTGATTGACTAGGCGAGTAAGCGCCGACCGATCAGCTTGAGGCACAACGTCTCATCGGCGCCTTCGAAGATCGACAGCACACGTGCGTCGACGAACAAGCGGCTGACTTCATACTCTTCCGCATAACCCATGCCACCGTGGATCTGCAGCGCTTCGCGAGTGACCCACTCGGCGGCCTTGCACAGGTAGGCCTTGGCCATCGATGCTTCGAGCGAACCGTCGCCTGAGGCCATCTTGCGAGCAACTTCGTAGCTGTACTGCCGCCCGATCTGGATGATGGCCGCCATCGTTCCCAGCTTGATCTGCGTTAGCTCGTAGTCTGCAATCGGAGCCCCGAAGACGACCCGGTCATTGGCGTACTCAGACGCCACCTCCCATGCTCGCTGCATAACACCGATTGCGCGGGCTGCTGTCTGGATGCGTCCGTTCTCAAAACCAGCCATCTGAAGATAGAAACCACGACCCAGACCTTCGTCGCCACCAATCAGGTTGACCGCCGGCACGAACCAGTCGGTGAAGCTGACCTCAAAGCTGTGCATGCCTCGGTAGCCAAGCGTCGCAATGGCTCGGCCCTCAAGAGTGCCGCCGTCCACTTCGTGGCGGAAGTCGTGGCCGTCATCGCTTGGCTTGTCGATTACGAACAGGCTGAGTCCGCGATGCTTGGCATCAGGATCAGGGTTCGTTCGAGCAAGCACCATGAGCGCATTGGCTCGACCAGCAAACGTGCACCAGGTCTTGACACCATTGATACGCCAGCCACCCTCTTCGGGTGATGCGCTGACTTTGAGATTCGCAACATCAGAGCCGAAATCGGGCTCAGTGACCGCTACAGCGCACAAAGTTTCACCACTGGCGATTGACGGCAACCATCGCTGCTTCTGCTCATCGGTACCGCCGGCTTCGATCGCTCGAGCAAGAATCTCTGGCCGAGTAATTAGTGAACCGCCGGCACCGAGTGATGCGGTGCTGAGTTCTTCGGTAGCAATCACCATGGCCATGTAGTCGTCTTCGGACCCCGACGCCGATCCGTTGTACTGCTCAGGAATCGACAAACCGAAGCAACCAAGCTCGGCCACGCCATCAATGATTTCTTGTGGGATATCGAGATCATGGCGGTGGATCGCCTCGGCATGAGGAGCGACCCGCTCATTGGCGAACTGGCGGAATGTTGTCGCAACCATCTCGAGGTCATCGGGCAGATTCGATGAGCCAGCGGCTGCCGCAGCAAGGCTCACGAACCCGGGCGCCGTGACCAGCGCGGCATAGGCACGGGTTGTATCGAGCGCCGACATCTCAACGCCCCAATCGCTTGAACGGGCCCACAGCATCGAGGCCAGATCAGTGAGTTGTCGGCCGATGAAAACATGCGCCAAGCGAGCTTCGTCCTGGCCGGTCTGGGCATAGGTAAGTGCAGACTCGGCCATGGCCGCTGCACTGGCGGCATGGGCGAGCGAATAGACCAGCAGTTGATCCTGGTCGGCAGTGCCTGACGCCTTAGCCGTCGCAATGCCGGTCTCGATCACACCCTGGGCCACTTCGACAGCGGCGCGGGCCTGGACAAGTAGCTCGGTATCAATAATCGTTGCGGTCACCCACCATTGATAGCCGCTGGCGGGCACAACGCGACAAGCCAAGCTGGCCCTTTACAGCGATAAGGTTCGCGGCCATGGAAGATACCAGTGTGAAGCCGGCCATCGAAGTCCCTGCAGGCGACCCGCCAGCGGAGCTTCTGATCGAAGATCTCGTCGTTGGCGATGGCGCCGAAGCAGCCGCAGGAGCGATCGTAAACGTCGACTATGTCGGCGTATCGTGGTCAACCGGCGCAGAGTTCGACGCCTCGTGGAACCGGGGTGACGTGTTCTCATTTGCCCTTGGTGGCGGCCAGGTCATCCAAGGCTGGGATGCTGGCGTTGCAGGCATGAAAATCGGTGGCCGTCGCCGGCTCACGATCCCGCCGGCAATGGGATACGGCGCACAGGGTGCCGGTGGCGTCATCGGCCCGAACGAGACACTGATCTTCACCGTTGATCTTCGCGGCCTGGGCTGATTACCGGGACTAGCCCACAGTTCCTAAGACCCGATCGACATAGTCATTACTGAACATGGCCGCCGGGTCGTATTTGGCGCGCGCTTGCTGGAAAATATCCCACTCGGGATACCGACCGGCCAATGTCGCAGCGGTCTGAAAATGTATTTTTCCCCAGTGAGGGCGGCCGTCGAACTCATCCATAATTGCTTCGACTAGCTCGAAGTACGGTCGGTACTCAATGCCTTTGACACGGTGCACCGCTATATAGCCCGATGCTCGACCAAACGCCGTCGATAAGGGGATGTCATCGCCTGCAGCGGCGCGCACCTCGACGGGAAAGAGCAGGTCCAGACCCGCATCTCGCACGGCATCGTCGATGCGCCGCAGGATCTCGGGCACGTCTTCGAGAGCGACGCTATATTCCATCTCAACAAACTTGACCCAGCGCGGACTCGCGAATACTCGATGCGATTCGTCGGTGAAGTCCGCCTCTCCTATCGAGTCAATCAACATCTTGCGGAATTTTGGAATCAGCGACGGCTTCAAGCTGGCGAGCTTCGCCATCGCGCCAAAGCCGATGTTCTCGGCAACGATCTTGTCGACAAAATGTTTGACCTTCGGTTGCCGGTTGACGGCATCGATGGTGCGGCGATTGCGCTTGGTCATTACAGCATCGCTACCCGGAATCCAGAAAAATTCGTAGTGATCACTGTCAGCCACATCATCAAGCCAGTTGTCCAGTACTTCAGCGAGAGGACGCTGACCTTCCACCGCATGGAGGTTGAACGCTGGTTCGACGCCAAGCCTGATCTCGCTGATGATGCCAAACACCCCCAACCCAACTCGGGCAACTCGGAAAAGTTCTGGGTTCTCGTCCGGGCTGCAATCGACAATCTCGCCGGTTGAGGTCACCAGGCGCAGGCCAAGTATCTGACCAGCGATACCCGTAAAGCCGACGCCGGTGCCATGGGTACCCGTACTGACTGCCCCAGCCAATGACTGGTACACGATGTCACCCAAGTTCGTCATCGCCAACCCGGCCTTAGCCAAGCGGTTGTTCAAATGACCAAGCTCGATACCGGCCTGCACAGTGATCACATTATTCGCCGTATCGATATGGCGGACCATGTTCAGATGCTCGAGCGAAACCAGTATTTCGTCGGTGCAGGCAATAGCTGTGAAGCTGTGTCCTGAGCCAACGGCCCTGATTTTGTGGCCGCTCAACGCCGCCTTTTTCACGATGTCTTGCAGATGCGCCTCGGTTAAGGGGCGCTCGATTACCGCTGGGGAACAGTGCTGGTTGCCGGCCCAATTCCTCCACGAGGCCGCGGCCTGTCCTGGCAATCGCAGCCTCAGCAACCCCGCCATTACCAGTGCCTCAGGTCGACGGGCCATTCCGTTGCTGCTCCGTTTTCGATGAACCACATACGTTCGTGCTTCGCAATCGTGGGATCGATATGTGCTGGCTCCAAACGGACCCGATCGCCGACCGACCAATGACTCATGTCTGCTGGCGCCATCGTCACATGTTCGTCAGAACAAAACCACACCTTGCCGTGTGCCCATGCAGGGTTGCCATGATCCATACCCATCGACTTGAGTCCGCTGTCAGCGACCACATAGCCGCTTTCAGTATTCACGCTGATGATCGTTGCCTCAAGCCAGATGGCCTGAACGAACGGCGACTCGAGCGTGGCGTAATGCGTGTCCATCAGTGCGTACGAACCAGCCTGGATCTCCGTGGCGACCGTGTTCGTGTCAAAGGTGCCAGTACCACCAGCGGAGATGAAGTCGGTACCTACATCGGCAGCGGCTTGGGCTAGCAGCGCCATCGAGTCGCTGACCTTCTCGGTCTTTTCGACACGGTCCTGAACCATCATCAGGTGACCCTCGTAACCCATCACCCCACGGACCGTCAGTCCGGCCGCACGGGCGACATCAGCTAGAACTCCAGCCTGACCTGGAGGGCAGCCGCACCGAGGGAGTCCGACATTCACATCGATCAGCACCTCAGTAACACCAGCGGCTGCTGCGGCTGCGATGGTCTCGGGTGAATCTACGGCGATCGTCACCCGGCCTGGCAATGCAACCACGTCGCGCATCTGCTCAACGTTGAGCGTTTCGTTCGCCAGCAACAGATCGGCACCAAGCCCGGCATGGATCATTCCTGCCACTTCTGACAGCGTCGCACACGTAAACGCAGTGTGGCCGTTTGCAGCAAGTTTGCGTGCAAGTTCAGTGCACTTAAACGCCTTCACATGCGGCCGCAACCGGAGGCCCGGAAGGACTTGCGCCATCGCTTTGACGTTGGCAGCGAAGGCCTCGGCGTCGACCACCAAGCACGGCGTCTTCTCCTGCGTGGTCTGATCTTCGAATGCAATCACATGTCCGACCGTAGTCTCACCTACCGGTCTGCATGGCGTGTGCAGTAAAACTGCCACATGAGCCAGACAGCGAGCCCGAAAGTCACAACCCATCTCGACGCCGGTGTCTACACAATCACGCTGGCTGACCCGGACAACCGCAATGCACTCAGCAGGCAGCTGACCAGCGAGCTTATGGCCGCTATGGACAGAGTCGATACCGACGGCGACATCCGCGTTGTTGTGTTAACGAACGAAGGAACCGTGTTCTGCGCTGGCGCTGACCTCTCCGAGCGTTCCGACGATGACCGACCCGATGCCAACGCTGATGAGAGCCCAGAAAAACTAGAGAGCAGCGATCCGCTTGGTTTCTTTGGGCGTATCCGACGTTCGCCCAAACCGTGGGTTGGCAAGATCAATGGCCATGCCGTAGCCGGCGGTCTAGGCCTTGCCGCAGCTACCGACATCTCCGTAGCCTTGGACACCGCCAAGATGGGCTTCAGCGAGGTGCGCATCGGCGTCGCCCCTGCAATCATCTCGGTGATCTGCCTTCCCAAGATGCGCGCATCGGAAGCGTCCGAGGCCTTTCTGCGCGGCAATCGATTCCCCGCAACCGAAGCAGCTCGACTCGGTCTGGTCAACTACGCAGTGCCCGCAGACCAAGTCGATGCCAAAGTCGACGAGATCGTTGGCGACCTAGTACTGGGTGGACCACTTGCGCTTGCTGCATCGAAACAGCTTGTCAACGATGTGCCACACATGCCGTTTGACCAGGCCATGGCGTGGACGTCCACGCTTTCAGGCAGCCTGTTCGAGTCAGACGAGGGCCAAGAAGGCATGAAGTCATATCTCGAGAAACGGACACCCCGATGGGTTCCCAAAGGCTGAATTAATCAACCATCGGCGACAACCTCAAACTCGTCAGACAACCACATGGGTGAATTCGACAAGTCGATGAAGTTGGCTTCGTCGGCCAGCAGGTCTGCTTGGGCTTGTCGGACAGCGGGGTCATCGCCACCCATCACGTCGAGACTGTCGAACCAAAGTTCGGCGACGCCATCGTAGGGTTCCGGTGCTCCATGATTGCGCCGCTGGAAGGCACCGTGCAGTCCTGCAAGGTCCTTGGTGTGGACCTGCACGTACCTTCGAATTTGTAGGACTTCAGCTCGCTCCGCGACCAAGGGCGCATGAACATTACGCCAATACGCCTGGAACTCTTCGAGCGTCATTTCTGGTCGGCGCCGCAAGGCAAATACAAGCTTGATCATTGTGCGAATGCCTCGTCTTTCGGCCCATCATTGGGCTGGTCGCTCTGCCAATCGCCGTAGACACGGTCGAAGTCAGCCTGAATCTCCTCGAGTGGGAGGTCGTCAAAACTACCTCGCTGGTTGACGTACTCCATATGACGATTGCCTCCTTCGTCGAACGGGTGCATCAGTGCATCGCTGGTGCCATCGAAGTCCAGCGCCTTCACGCCGAACCGCTCGCACATCTCGATGTTGAAGGCCGAACTCGCCTTACGCCACTCGAGTTGGTCTTCGCCGAGCAAAAATTCGGTGTAGCCATGCCAGATAAACAGGTCGGTCCCCATCTTCTGTGCGAGCTTCTCGCTGCTCAGATGATTACGTACATCGGCGAACCCGAGTCGGGCCGGAATGCCACAGTGGCGAGCAGCTGCAGTCAACAGCACTGACTTAGGTGTGCACCAGTTGGCGCTTGTCGCAGCCACCGAGCTTGCTTTGTAGCCAGCGGAACCTTCGGCACCGACATAGGGGTCGTAACGAAAGCCGTCGCGCACAGCATAGAAAAGGGCGACAGCGACCGCCGTGTGGTCAGCGTCATCAGGTAGATCGCTTCGAGCAGCAGCGGCGAACTCAGCGACCTGGTCGCTCTCACTATCAATAAACCAGGTTGGTGCGAGCCAGGCAGGGTCAATACGTTCGGTCATGTGCCAGTGTTAGCAGTTATGAATATCGCAATTACAACCGGCGCCGGAACAGGCATTGGACGATCGGCAGCACAACACCTTGCTCAGGACGGCTGGACCGTCGTTGCAGCAGGCCGGCGGCTCGAGCCATTGCAGGAGACCATCGCTTCGTTAGAAGGTGACGGACATCTAGCTTTTCCTGCCGACGTGGCGGACCCAAGCGACGTCGATGCACTGTTCGCAGCGACCGTCAAAGCATTTGGCCGAGTCGACCTCCTATTCAACAACGCCGGTGTTGGGGCTCCCCCGGTACCGTTCGATGAAATCTCTGTCGAGGACTGGAAACGAGTCGTCGACATAAACCTGACCGGCTCATTCCTGTGCGCCCGGGCCGCGTTTGGCCAAATGAGGAAGCAGAAACCTCGGGGCGGGCGCATCATCAACAATGGTTCGATCTCAGCACAGACGCCACGCCCACATAGCGCGCCTTACACCTCGACCAAACATGCAATCACCGGGCTGACCAAGTCCATCTCACTTGATGGTCGCAGCCTTGACATTGCCTGTGGTCAGATCGACATTGGGAATGCAGCCACCGCCATGGTCGAAATCATGAAGCGGGGAGTACCCCAAGCCGATGGCTCGATCAAGCCTGAAGCAACCATGCATGTCGACGAAACGGGGAGAGCCGTCGCCTACATGGCTTCGCTGCCGCTCGACGCCAACGTCTTGACCATGACCGTAATGGCCAACAAGATGCCCCTGGTCGGCCGCGGTTGATCACCGTAGTTTTGCAGCGGCTACTGCTCCGCCTGGGATGATGCTCCGCTCATCGATCACGTTGCATTGGGATACGTAAAAGTTGTCGATGCCTTCGGTCGTCATGAGTTCAGCCGCACGCTCGCCTCATACTTAGTGGGGCGAGCGAACTATGTGGCGTTAGCCAGCCCGGCGAACTGTTCCAGCTTCGTGAACCAGGCTGGTTAGGTAGAAGCAAAAAGGATCCGCCCCAACAGCGTTGACTCAGCAAAGTATCGTCATTTGATCGTTCGGTCTCGCCGATTGGAGTTCATCATGAATCAACAATTACAAGGGTGGAAGCTGGCACTGGCACTTCTCATTCCCGTAGCGATCATCGGCGCGGCAGGCTTTTTGGTCTACGGAGCACTTTCTGACGATGACGTTGTCGCAGCCACGATGCCCACAGCGCTCGAAACCCAGACGGCTGACCCCACGACGGTGCCCGCCCCCACGCCGCGTTCTCTTCCGACGCCGCTCACGTTGCCCACCGCCCCGGCCGTAGCGGCTGTGCCGGTCACCCCGACCGTAACGGTGACTCCACTGCCTGCCCAGACCACGCCGCCAGCTCCCCAGCCAACAGCGGGTCCTGCTCCCACCTCAACGCCAGATCCCAGCATCGTCACCGTTGCGTGTAAAGGCGACATCCCGGGGACCGTTGACACCGGTCAGGCCTTTGGGCCCCTCACTGCTGTGACTGTCCCAGCCGAAGCCGCAGCCGGTTATATCTTCACTTGGAACCTTGGCAACAGTACGACGCAGACTTCGCTGTCGACCAGCAACGTGAGCTATGCCGAGGCCGGCACGTACACGATCACATTGGCAGGCAACAGTGCTGCTACCGGGGTCGCCATATTTGTTACGTGTGCCACAATCACGGTCAGTGAACCCGTTGCCAATCTGCAGGTGTCCTGCTCGGTGTCACCGGCGAACAGCGAGATCGAGCTTGCATCAGCCAAGGCTGGTGACGTCATGCGTATCACTACGACCTGGTCGCCGACCAATATCCAACTCTCGCTTCAGTACGAGTTCGAGCCATTTGACGACCTGATCATTATCAACCCAGCAGCAACGGGTGACTCACAGACCAACGCGTTTAGCGGTGACGACGCCGTCTTCTCCGTCTTCTGGCGCTACGGCGAAACCGGTGAGGCCGGGCAGTTGACCTGCCCGGCCTACCCCGGCGGCGAGGTCAACTGAGCAACGACGCCCACACCAACGGACAACGGACAAATTCGGCTCACTCGCAGCGCAAGAATTCGCCCACCCTCATCACCGTTGCTAGTTCGGAGTTGATGCGTACCTGAACGTCGTGACCAATAAAAACGACTTCATTCAAGCCGGTCCCTATGGCAGCTCAGACAGTTGCGCTCGGGCCAGAGCCAATGACCCAAAAAATGCTCGTAGTAGCTATAAACGAGTTGCAGAAGCCTCGGAATTGGTTGCACCGTTTGATGGTGCGACCGCCACGATCCAACACATGACTCACCAAGATCTTGTCGGGTACATGAAGCCCTGCCAACTCGACTTATTCACCGATCAGCAACCCGATATTGGTGACAAACCCGGTGACGACATCGTGCTCGGTTGACATATCGCCGGTTTCTCCTTAGAAACCGAGCGCCGAGTGCTCACACCTCAAACTGAGCAGGGCCCTTCGCTGTTACTCAAAGAGCGAGAAGATTTCTTGGAACGCTTCGAACTGACCACCAGTTGCCGATGAGGGCACCAAGATCGGGGTTTTCAAGCCGGAGTCATACCATGCTTGCAGGCCGTCACGAACCTCGTCGGCTGGCCCGTACAGCGTGACGTCGCTGAGCCATTCATCGGTGAGTAGACCCGGGATAGCTTTGCGGTCACCTGCGGCTAGTGCAGCCTCAACCGCTTCCATTTCCTCTTGGTAGCCATTCTGCTTCCAGTAGTTGCGATAGTTCGGCAGAGCCACGTAGAACTGCAGCGTCTTGCGATTAACCGCAGCCGCGGCCTCGCGGTCATCGGAAACGCAGGTCGGGATCATGTTGCCGATCCAGAAGTCGTCGCCAACATCTGGCATACGTTCCAATGAACCGGGCATGGCCGAACGTGCGGCGTTGGCAAAGACCATGCCTTCGCTAATCTCGGTCGCCGTAGCGATCATCTTGTCGCGCATGGTTGCCAGCGTTATGGGCGGCAGCGTGATGCGAGGTTGGGCTCGCATGGTCTCGACAAAGTCCCGAATATCGCCAAGTGGCTTACCGGGGTTGACGCCCAGTTGCTTGTTCGCCGGTGCGTGACTGACGCCGATACCCATCCGAAAGCGCCCTTCGGCAATTTCGTTGATATAGGAAGCCGTCGCTGCATAGTCGAGCACGTTACGCGCATAGATGTTTACGATCGAGGTGCCAAACTCGATCGTCGAGGTCTCGTGAGCCATCGACAGGCACAGCCCGAGCGCGTCACCCAGACTTGGGCAGTAGATGCCGGAGAACCCCCGGCTCTCGATTTCTTTTGCCAGCTCGAGAGTGCGAGTTCGTCGGCTCGGCACAGCGGCCAGTGATAGGGCAGGTAATTGTGTCATAAGATCTCCAACAGTCTAGATGGCGCCAGACTCGCGCATAGCACCGATCTGATCCCAGTCGTATCCAAGTTCGAGAAGCAACAACTCAGTGTCCGCTCCGAGTTCGGGGGCGACCTTGCCAGGCACCACCGGTGTATCCGACATCTGGATCGGTGAGCCAACCATGCGAATCGGGCCCCATTCGGGATGCTCGACTTCTTGCATGTACCCGTTGATCCAGTTGTGTTCGTCGGCGGCAGCGGCCTCATAGTCATTGACCGGCGCCCAACGACATCCCACTTCTTCCAGGATGGCAGCCCACTCTGTCGTGGACTTCTTGCGAAACGTTGGCGCAAGAATATCGAACAACGCCTTGCGGTCTTGCCCGTTCCAGTACAGGGGTGTGAAACGTTCGTCATCGAGCAACTCGGGCATGTCAACCGCTGCGTAAAATGCCTGCCGCTTATCTGGAGTGACACCCACCAAGGCCATCCAACCATCGGACGTCTCGAGAATGCCGTAAGCAGCGTTTAGGAGTGGATGCCCATAGTTGGAGGGCCCTTGTTGCACGCCGGTCAAGAAGTAGGCCGTGTACTCGGCGCATTGGGCATAGATCTGACTTCCCACGAGCGAAACGTCGACCCGCTGACCGCGGCCCGTCCGCTCGCGCGCCATTAGTGCACCCAGCACGCCAATAGCCATGTTCTGACAACCGATGTGGTCAGCAATCGTCACCCCAACCGGGGTCGGGCCGGACTCGTCGCTACCTGTAGTGCTGATTAACCCGCCCGCCGCTTGACCGGCCAGGTCAGCACCCTCGCGGGTAGCGGCTGGACCTTCAGGACCAAAGGTCGAGCCCATGCCGTAGACGATGCGGGGGTTGCGTGCCGCTGCGGCCTCGTAGCCAACACCCCATTCGTCCAAGGTCCCGGCCTTGAAGTTGGAGATCACAACATCAGCCGTCTCGACCAACCTCAGGAAGGCTTCGGCGCCATCGACGGTCCGCAGGTCCATCGTGATGCTTCGTTTACCGCGGTTGTTGCCAACGAAGTACGGCGCTCGGAGATCATCCACCGAAATGGGGATCCATCGGCCCTGATCTCCCATGCCCGGTAGTTCAACCTTAATGACATCGGCTCCCATGTCAGCCAGCGTCTGCGCCGCTTGCGGCCCTTGAATCAGCAAGCCGGCGTCAAGAACTCGGATCCCGTCGAGTGCTCCCATGTCTTCCCCCAGTATTTTCTACGCATCAGTCTGGCATATCCTTGTTCCATGGCTAACAAGGCGCACGAGTGTTTCACGGTTGAGATCGTGGACAAGGTTGGACTGGTCACGATGAACCGGCCAGAACGCAGCAACTCGATGATCGCATCGTTCTGGCGTGAACTCCCCGAGATCGTCGACGATCTATCGAACTCGGGCAACGTGCGCGCCATGGTGCTCGCTGCCCAAGGTAAGAACTTTTGCTCGGGCATGGATCTCGAGGTTTTTGGCAACAACGACGCTGTTGGGGGTTCAGACATTCAGAGTCCCGACAACAAGGCCCAAGGCCATCCAAGTCGCCGCAACGAGCGCTTCCGCAGTACAGCTTTGAAATTACAAGAGACCTTCACTGCGCTGGAACGAGCCCGCATGCCGGTCCTATCGGCAATTCAAGGTGCGTGTGTTGGCGGCGGCATCGACATGGTCTCGGCAACCGACATGCGCTACACCACGGAAAATGCATGGTTCTGCATCCACGAAATCAACATCGCCATGACCGCCGACGTCGGCACGCTGCAGCGCATGCCCAAACTGGTGCCCGAAGGCATTGTGCGTGAACTTGCCTATACCGGCCGACGTTGGACGGCCCAGGAAGCCAAAGCTGCTGGTTTCGTGAACGAGATCTACCCCAACCATGAAACTCTGCTCGATGCAGTGATGAACGTAGCTGGAGAGATCGCCTCGAAAAGCCCGATGGCAGTGTGGGGGACCAAGCAGACCATGCACTACACCCGCGACCATTCTGTAGCCGATGGGCTCGAGTTCATCGCCAACTGGAACGCGGCCATGTTCGACACCGATGATATGGCCGAGGCATTCACGGCATCGATCGAGAAACGTGGCGCTGAATTCCCTGATCTCTGGCCCCTAAGCAACGGGCTCTAAGCGTCGAACCGGCATTGATGTTGCCACGCAACCACTCGACGAAGTCGGCACCGACATTGGCTGGATTGCACGGTCTACCTGCATGGGCGATTGCCTACCTGCATGGGTGACTTCCCAGATCGACGCAAGTGGCCCATCGGGTGAGTTCCACGCCAGCGCTGATGCAATCCAGAACCCGCTGATTACCGAGGTGCCTTCATCTTCGGCGGAGTCCTCGCCGCCCATGGATTCGGCCCAACCAAAGGCAATCTCGGGTTCAGCGTTGCGCTTCCACCACGAGTGCCGACGGCAATCCCGGCACCTTCGCGTCCACTACTTTGGGTGAAGATCCCCCAAATGATTTGATCTTCGCCACCTTCATGCACACGTTGTCCATTCGCCCCGCCCTGGCCCCATCGTGGTTTCGTTACGTAGCTTTCTTAGTGCCCACCGACAACTCTCATTAACCGATCTTCGGTCGCGAGCTGGCAGATAGCGGTTCTCTTCGTAAATACAGCGTATGGTTTTGTGTATGTCACGGAGCTGGTCGTCAATAGACGACTTCGAAGCGTTCCTGAACAACGGCGGCATCGTCGAATCTGACGATTCCATGCCTGACGAATACCGACTAGCGGTCTTTCGGTTCATCGAACTACACGCCAACAGCGAACAGATGGGCGGGCTCACCGAGCGAGACTGGATTCCGCGCACGCCCGGGTTGCGCCACAAGATGGCCGTGATCGCCAAGACCCAGGACGAGTTCGGTCATGCACACCTGCTGTACATGGTCGCGGCCGACATGCGCATCAAGACTCGCCGAGAGATGGTCGAAGATCTCTACGCTGGCAAGAGCCGATTCCACAACGTGTTTCACTATCGGGCCAAGACGTGGGGCCACCAGGTCGCCATTGCATTCTTGGTCGATGCCGCAGCGCTAGCGAGCCAACAAGCAGTATTCAAGAATTGCTCCTATGGGCCCTACCGCCGCATCCTCAAGCGGATCATCTCCGAAGAGGGTTTCCATATGCGCCTCGGCGAAGACCGCATGATGCGCATCGCCCAAGGCACCGAGATGCAGCGCGAAATGTTCCAGCAGGCGATCGATGACTGGTGGTGGCCAGCGCTACAGCTATTCGGCCCTGACTCGAAACCAAACGACATGCTCTTGCGATGGCATATCAAGTCCGAACGCAACGAGGTCCTTCGTGACCGTTGGGTGCAGAAGTTCGTGCCCATGTTGCAGAGTTACGGCTTCACCATTCCGGACCCCGGCCTGCGATTCGACGACGACGAGGATCGCTGGGTTGCCGGCCCCATCGACTGGGCTCCGCTAAAGAAGACCTTCGCCAATGTCGGCCCCGACTCTGCCCGCCGTATTAGCGAAGCGTCGGCGCATTGGGAAGAAAGCGCCTGGGTCCGACAGGCCCTGGCCGCCAACAAGACAGTGAACGAGTTGGTACAAGCATGAGTCTGACAGAAGGCTCCGCAATTGACATGCTTCGACTCGAAGCACAGGTCCATAGCGCAGTGTCATCGGTGGACGACCCTGAGTACCCCGGTATTTCTATTGTTGACTTAGGCCTACTCGAGACCATTCATGTTGAACCAGACGGGTCAACAGTCATCGGGCTGATTCCTACCTTCTCAGGTTGCCCAGCATTGGCCATCATTGCCGACGATGTCATCGCCGCGGTGCAGGAAGTGGCCGACGTCTCAACGTGCACCGTTGACTGGCTGTCGTCACCGGCGTGGCATGCAGACCGAATCAGCCACGAGGCTCGCTCGTGTCTCGAGAGAAAATTTACTGTTGCGGTGCAGATCGGGCAGCGCTCAACAACCTGCCCTCTCTGTGCTTCCAAGACGGTTGAGCAGTCCATGTTCGGCCCCAGCCGATGCCGGTCTGTTCATACCTGCACTGGGTGCGGCGAAACCGTCGAAGTCTTGCGGGGGTAGCCAGCCAATGGCAATCTTTGAAGTGTTCCTAAAGAAGGATGGCCGCGACGAGTTCCGCCATGTCGGCGCCCTCGATGCAGCCAATGACGAACTCGCCTTGGTGTCGGCGCGCGAGTGTTACGTGCGCCGAGCCGAAGGTGACCTTCTCTGGGTTGTTCGTCGGGACAACATCCTGAGCCCTGAGCGGGAGTTCACTGCTCCAAACGCGGACAAACCACATCGCCATCACAGCGGCGAAGCCGTGGCCGCCCGACGCAAGGCACTCAGAGAAATGACTAAGGCCCAGCCCGATGAATGAGATCAGCATCGCAGCTCGCGACGTGATCCTGGCGTTCGTCGACGACGAACACCTGATGGGCCAGCAGCACACCGAATGGATCGGGGTCGCACCATTTCTCGAAGAAGATCTGGCATTCGCCAGCATTGGACAAGATGAACTCGGACACGCGGCAATGCTCCTAGAAGCGTTGGTCGGCACCGACGATGCCGACATCGATGCACTCGCCTTCTACCGAGAAGCCAGCCAATGGCGCTCATGTGCTCTGGTTGAGGTGACACTTCCCGAATGGAGCGACACGCTCCTACGTCACTGGTTGTACGACGCCGCTGAAGAACTTCGCTGGCAACTATTTCAGGGATCTTCTGTCCAGCTCCTGGCCGACATTTCAGTCCGCGCCCTAAGCGAAGAGCGATTCCATCGTCAACATGGCGATGCGTTACTCGACGTCTTGTTGCGTGTCGATGATGCCCACGATCGGATCATGGCATCGCTGCACAAGGTGTTGCCATTGGCCTTAACCATGTTCGATGGCGCACCCAGCGAGGCAGACGCCCTCGTCGAGGGTGTCATCTCTGGCTCGCTCATATCGCTGCTAGGTGACTGGCAGCAGCGTGTTGATCACCGGTTTGGGCCCGTTGATTGGGAGCAGATCGTTAGACCTGTGCTGAGTCAACGCAAAGAGCGTCATGACGACTTCGCACCATTACTTGCTCGGATGCTCGAGGTTCTTGATCTGGACCGCACTGTTACTTGGTAGGAACCACCTGATAAGGAAGGTGTCATGAGCGAACAGCGAATCGACACCATCCGACTCCAACGTATTGCCCGTGGATTCACCGAGACCGCAGTGTTTTACGCAGCGATCGACCTGGATCTTTTCACCCACGTCAGCCATGGTGCAGCCTCGATTGATGCCGTGGCAGCAGCGGCCAACATCAGTGCGCTGAATGCCGAGCGCACCGTCGTTGTCCTGCTGGCCATGGGACTGCTGGAGAAGGACGTCGACGGTCAGTTGCGTAATGCACCTGACTGCGAGAAGTTCATGGTCAGCACCAGCGAGAGGTTCGCAGGGCCGTGGATGACGTTTACTCGACGCGAGGTGCCGCAATGGTTTGACCTAACCGCCACGCTCAGCGACCTGACTCCCCCGGCCGAACTCGGCATGTACGACGACATGACTGTCGAACGGGCCCGCAAGTACCACTCAGCCACCTACAGCATCGGCATGGGTGCTGGTCGTCGCTTCGCCCGTCATGTCGATATGTCTGCTCGCACTCGCCTGCTCGACCTTGGTGGTGGCTCCGGCGCCTATTCGATCCAGGCAGTCAAGGCCAACGCAGGCCTGCAAGCCATCGTCCTCGACCTTCCCGCCGTGACTATCGTGACGCAGGAATACATCGATCAAAATCAGGTCGCAGACCGCGTATCGACCTTCGGTGGCGACTTCGTGAACGACGAATTCCCGACCGGATGCGACATCGCCGTGATGGCGTCGAACCTTCCGATCTACAACGCCAAGAACATTCAGAAGGTCGTACAGAAGACGTTCGACGCGCTTGAACCTGGCGGCGAAATGCATCTGGTTGGCGAGACGTTAAACGCCGATGGCGTTGGCCCACTCGACGCGTCGATGTGGGGAATGGCCGAGGCCTTGTACCGCAGCGGCGGACGCTCTCATTCGGTAACCGAGTGTCTGGGCTACTTCGAGACCGCTGGCTTTGTTGACGTCGAGAACGTCGACTTCGTCGCTGGCACCCTCAGTCGTACCGTGGGGCGTAAACCAACCAGCTAGAACCAGGAGACATGGGCCGACACGATTCGCCACCCACCATCAAGACGCACCCAGCTCTGAGTTTGGCGGCCTCGGCGGCCAGACTCGAGGCGCGTGAATTCGGTGTCGGCAGTCCCATATGAATCGCCGTAGCTGGTGATCACGGTCCGCTCGAGACTGCGATCGGCAGCCGACCCGCGGCGGCGGGCCGCAGCAATTTCGTCGTGGCCATAGGAAGCGTCACCCAGCCCGAACCGGATCGTCAGCGGATCGCGCCAGAAGAAATCGTTGAGAGCATCGACGTCGTTCGCCATCAAGGCCTCTTCATAGGACTCGAACTCGGCAGTAATCTCGGCCACGACCTCGCGGCGGTTCACGTCCATCATTATGAGCTTTCGTTGCGATTCTGGTCGGCTTGAGCGGACGCCACGACACACGTGGTAACCCCCAGGTCTTCGAGTGCGGTCAACACAGCCAGAACGATCCGTTCGCTGTTGGCTTTAGCGATCACTTGTACGCCCATTGGCAGCGGCGATTCAGCAGACAACATCGGAGCTACTCCAATCGGGACACCGGTCGGTGTAAGCGGCTGGGTTAGCCAGCCGACGGCTGGCCGAGCCGGCAGGTCTCTGCCGTTGATCTCGACCGTATCGGTGCCGATGATCGGAGCTGGGAATGGTGTAGCCGGCGCGAGTAGCACGTCGTAATCGGCAAAGAGTTCGTCCAGCTGGTCGACCCAAACCTGACGCAGCCGTTGCGCCCGCAAGTACCAATCTGCTGGCAACAGCGCAGCGGCGACGAGGCGATGCCGAACAACGGGGTCGAACTGCGCCCGTTCGTTACGAATCCGATCAAGATGCAACTCACCTGCCTCGGCATAAGTAATAACTGAGGCGGCAGCGTGCGCTGCTTCAGCCAAAGGGAGCATCGCTGGTGTTCGGTCAGCACCAAGAGTGTCAGCCACCGAAGTCAATGCATCGAGCGCGGCCTCACCTGCATTGTCCTCAAACCATCCGCCCAGACGGGCAACGCGAAGTTGGCCAACATCGATGGGTTGCGCATCAGAACTTCCTGCATCGGCAACCGAGTACCAGGCACCCAGATCGCGCGCCGATCGGGTAAATGCCCCGACATGGTCAAGACTGTCGGAAAAGAGCTGGGCTCCACGTCGATCGAGACGCCCGTATGTCGGTTTGAGCCCGAAGAGTCCGCAAAACGCTGCCGGAACTCTGACCGAGCCGTTGGTGTCGGTTCCGAGTGCGAGCGGAACCAACCCGCCAGCCACAGCAGCAGCCGAACCGCCCGATGAACCACCAGGGGTGCGTTGGACATCGTGCGGATTCCGTGCCGCGCCGTAGTGGGTATTCTCTGTGGTGAACCCGAAAGCGAACTCGTCCATGGTGGTTGCGCCGATTGGTACGGCATCGGCTCTCGTCAGTCGTTCTACCGCCGCTGCATCGCGATCAGCCGGCGGGCGGGCGGCCAGCACTGTCGAACCTGCGATCGTCACCTCTCCCTTGAGGTCAAACAGATCCTTTACCGCAAACGGAACGCCGGCCAAAGCTCCGACCGGCTCTCCTGCTGCCACTCGTCGATCGATGTCGGCCGCTGCGGTGAGCGCTCGCTCGGTCGTTACCGTCGTAAAGGCATTAAGCCGGGCCTGCGCGCTGTCGACACGATCGAGAGCAGCCTGAGCGATATCAAGAGCCGAAACCTGACCGCCGCGTACCTTTGTCGCAATCTCGAGGACGCCGACAGTGCCGTCGGGTACCGTCACGGGCGAAACCGGGGAGCCACGGTTAGGGCATCGTCGACTTGGCGAGGTAGGCGGCTAACCAACTGGCCAACCCGTTCTATCTGGTCTGCTACAGGGTCGATCTCGTCAGGTTCCAGGTGGATACCCAGCATCTCAGCCATAGCAACGGTGTAGCTGCGAACGTCGAAATCAGACACAGCCGTCACGCTACTCGACGTCGATTATGACGTGGCCAACTGGTCGAGCATCGCAGTCTTAATAGCTGGGGTCTGACCTTGCACCATCGTGAACATGGCCTCACGCATGAGGCGTTGAGCGTGTTCGCTCATCATGACCGACGTACCGCCTATCGTTGCTACCAGGGTGGTGGCTGCCTTCACTGCAAATAACGACGCATCAGCGCGTGCAATGGACATCGCATTGCTGTTTGCAGGTGCGATCGAATCGAGCCTGTCACGCACCGTGTCGAGTTGTTCGGTCAGGGCACCGTTGCCAAGTAGCTGGCAGCAGCGTTTAGCGACGCCCAGAGCAAGCGAGCCATTCGTGCGGAGCCCGAGCTGATAGCGAGTTCGCCACTCCGCGTAGTTCTCGACCTTGGTGATGCGAGACGCTGACACATGATGGTCCTGGAAATCGAGCACTTTCGTCTGGGACGAATCCACGACGGCGAAGGCGACTTCGGTGCTTTGTAGCGTTGGCGAGTCAATGGCGTCGATCAGCGCCCACACGATGTCGTCACCATGGCGAGCAGCAGCGTGCACGACGTCGATGTGGCCCCAACCCGTGACCCATGGAGCGGTGCCGTTCAAGACCCAATCGCCTTCGCCAGCCTCGACTGGCTCAATCGTTGTCATAGGCGTGCCTGGGCGAAGCATGTGAGCAAAGGCAACGCCACCTCGCGTTCGGCCTGCGGCCATGTCGGCTGCAAGTTCGTCGCGCACGGCGCCGTCGCTGTGGTGCGCTGCTGCGGCTGCGCCTAGGTGTTGCGTAAACACGAATGTGGTGGTCAAACAGCCGCTCGCGAACGTTTCGATGATCTTCGCAACCGTCGCTGCATCGCAGTGCGTCGAGATGCCATAGAAGCCCCCATCCGCAATGCATTGCAACTGCTGCTTTGGAACGCCGCCGGCGATGTCAGCCTCCAACGCATTGGGAAACAGCACCTCGTCGGCGATCTGCTGCGCGTTCGCTAACAGGCGTTCAGTTGAGTACATCTCGGGGGCTGACGTCACGGTCTTGACGGTAGCCGTCGCATCCTGTTTTACGGAAAGTCCCCTGGCCGCTTCATCTGCCGCTAAAGCTCTTCGCCGACGCCGTGAGGCCCCTGGTCAATCCTGTTGAGCCAGATGGCGTGCAACCCAAGATTCGTGCCACGCAACGTGAGTCTGACGCACCGGGTTTGGATGATGTTTGATCGGAAGATGAGCTCTCAGCGGTAGATCCCGCCGGTTGACTCCTGACGATCAGTGGCCCAAAATTCGCCAACTACATCTGACTGGTTTCGATGATTCTTCCGGCTCCGGCCTGATCGGCGTACCATTTTTGGAGACCGCTCTGCTGACATTGACGTGGCCGCGAGAGTGGGCGCTGTTGAACACCTAGCAATCACGACGCGCCAGTTAGCTGCAATCGGAGCGTCGGGCTCCTCGTTTTCATACCGAACGCACGTGCACCTGACACAGGTGCGTTCGCCTTATTCGAAAAGCGGCGCTTTGGTTTTGGCGTAGGTCAACTTGTGGGTGATCTTGCCATCAGTGTTGAACGTCATAGCATCAAGGCCGCGCCACGACGTCGCCTCGCCCTTGACGTCGAGAGTGCACCGCCACGATGCCATGACCTTGCCGGTCTCGGCATCGATCATCAGGTCTTCGTCGATGAACTTCATGTCGCCAAACACACCGTCAAACTGTGGCGTAAGCGCGGCACGAACCGCGTCGTGGCCTTTGGACTCACGGCCGTTGAATTCTTCATAGATGCCATCGTCAGCGAAATGACTCATAACGCCATTTAGGTCCACGTCATTAAACGCCGCCAGAAATGTGACTGTTCGCTCGGCAAGTGATTCTCGGGTGTGGTCAGACATGGCAGCTCCCTTGGCTCGTCCCCGCGACGCTAGTCCATACCGGATCCCAGGTTCTACGCTGAATGCATGCCTAGTTACCCGCCTGCCCATCATCTGCTGCGCGATCTGCAAACACAGTCGGAATGGGTATCCAACGACGAGTGCATCTTCCAAACACCGGTGGTGCCCGAGGTCCGATCAACGACCGGCGCCATGGCGCTCGGTCCACTCTTCGCTGTAGCCGATCTCGCTCTTGTCAGCACCGCTATCGGCTTCGCCGAAGATGACTGGTGCGGCACGCTTGATCTAGCGATCCGCACCGGCACGCCTGTGGTCGACGGGCCGCTCGTTATTTCATGTCAGGTCCTGCGCGTTGGCGGGACGTTGATCACCACCAAGGCTGAAATTCTCGATGGGGACCGTCTGGCTGGCACGGCCATTGCCACATCTCGGCGGATGCCTCGAAACCCCGAGTACAACGCCGATGGCCCGGCGCCAAAGGTCATCGGGGTTCCCCATCACTGGGGGCTTGCAACATCAGGTTTCACGTCGCCAATCAACGAACAGCTCGGGCTAATCCAAGTGGCACCAGGCGCGCTTGAGCTTGAAAAAACGCCATATGTCACCAACAGCTTCGGCACCATCAACGGTGGAACAACCGGCATCCTTCTGTGCGCCGCAGCCGAGTCGGCACTCGGTGGCGAGTTCACCGCGGCCGACATCGAAGTCCGCTACATAGGACAGGCCGCCGAAGGACCCGTTCGTACGATGAGCGAGATCGTCCGTGTCGAACGTGACCACGCCGTCGTTGACGTGACTGTGGTCGACATGAGCCGAGAGCGCCGGCCTATCGCGACAGCAGGCATTACTCTGACGCTCGTCACCTAGCTGCTTTCCCTAACTGCTGGTGGCCTTCTTAGGATGCCGGCAGCTCGGGATAGCGATGCATTTCTCTATGTGTCGATCTTCGGGTTTGAATAGTCTCCCGGCGCGCGCGTTTATGGACCATCTAGCTCGGAATAGGTCATGGATTCTCGACCGAGCAGCTAGAGAGGGTCCGGCGGCTACCAGAAGCCGCCGAGGTCGAGCGAAAACATCGCTCAGCCGATACTGCGGCCACCATCGACGTCAAGGCAGACGCCGGTCAGGAACTCAGCTTCGCTGGAGGCCAAGAACATGACGGAATTAGCGACATCTTCGGGGGTAGCACGGCGGCCCATGGGGATGCCGTCAATGACCATCTTCTCGCGGTTCTCGGAGAGCTTCTCGATACCCATGGCGCTCATGTCGAACCCGGTAGCCGCGGAAACAGGGGCCACACAGTTGACTCGAATATCTGGCGCTAGTTCAACGGCCAGACCCTTGGTGAGGGTGATCACTGCGCCCTTCGATGCGTTGTACGGGGTCAAACCCTTGCGCGGCCGACGCCCACCAATGGACGCCGTGCTCACGATGGCACTCCCTGGCGGCATGTGTGGCACAAAATACTTGGTCGCAAAAAAGATCGGGCGGACGTTGACCGTCCACATGAAATCAAACTGTTCGGTGGTCAGGTTGGTCATGTAGCCACCGCGGTGAGGCATACCCGCATTACACGCCACGATGTCGATGCCGCCCCATGCTTCGACCACCACCTCGGCGAGTTCGCTATGGGCATCTTCGCTGGTGACGTCTAGGCCAAAAGCCAATGCTCCATCGAGTTCGTTGGCCACAGCTTGAGCTGCCTCGACGTCGATATCGGTCACCATCACTCGAGCGCCCTTGGAGGCAAACCCTCGAGCGATTGCGGCACCGAAGCCACTGCCCCCTCCGGTCACGATTACGCGTTTGTCGTCAAAATTCATGAGTTCTCGCTTACTGATTTAAGGATAGGTTCGAGGTAGGTCATAAAGAGTTCGGGATTCTCGGTCATGGGGAAATGACCAATGTTGTCCATGGCTGTGTGGGTCGAGCCAGCAATCGCCTGGTTTGCAGCCAGGCCTTTCTTGATCGAGCCCGAGTAGTCGTACTCGCCGTTCATGATGTGGACAGCGCACCTGGCGGTGTCGATCTCGTGTGCTCGATCTCGGATGTCGTAGTCGACCAGGTAATACCAGAGATCCCCCAAGAAGACAGGTGGCCATCCCGCCGAATAGGCCTGCGAGACCTCTTTGACGTAGGGCCTTGGTGAGGTCGGGGAGCAAAGCCCTTCCATCATGCGTGCCTTCGATAAGCCATTGACTTGGGGATGCGACATGCCAAACTGGCTCTCATAGTCACCACCAATATGCAACGCTCCTTCGACAGCGATCGCTGCGCGAAAGCGGTCTGGATGGTGTAACGCCAGGTCGAGCGCAAGCAGTCCGCCAACCGAGCAACCCATAAACGCTGGCTGGTCTAATGCCAAGGCATCGGCCATAGCGACAGGAACCTGGCGTAAGAAATTACCCGTCAGCTTGTACGGCTCTTCCCACCAGCGCCGACTGGTGGGTGGAAGCGATTTCCCGTGGAAGGGAAGGTCGTACGCTATTAGGCGAAACCGATCGGTAATCGTCGGGTTCTCGAACAGATGCCGCCATTGAACACCATGTGAACCTGCGGTGTGTTGCAACAACAACGGGATGCCATGGCCGGCCTCTTCGTAGTAGATCCGGTGATCGTGCCCATCGAGTTCGACGTGCACATAGTGGCCAGTCGCCGAATCGTGTTCGCCCGACGCCCGCAGGGCCGGGACTTGCTGTGGGGCTGGCTGGCCTGGCGTTCGCAGTAGCTCGATGAGCCGTTCCGTCGCTGGCAAATATTGCCACCACAAAAGCGGGTCAGCTTCCAGCGTCAATCCGTGTCCGATCATGACTGACACGGTGTTCGCCAGCCGAGGCGGCACGGTCTGCAGCATCGGTTCCCAGACCTCGGCCGGCCCGGCAAGCGAGATAACACCAGACCCAGGCTCCGGAATCTTGGCGACTACCTGGCCTGCTTTGATGGCCACACCGGTGAGAGCGTCGCCCACCTGGATGCGATAACCACCGTCCCAGTATTGCGCCCCCAGCATGAACTCACCGTCAGCCTGGCAACGTTGCGCTATCTCTGCACAGGACAGAGGATCGGCTGGGAACAGAGGTGCCATACCGGAAATCTAGGCGTGAAACACGCTGATGACGAAACGCGCCCGTGACCTGACGGACCGAGCCCCATCTTCTCGCCATGATCGATCCCACGCAGCAACTGGCAGAAGGCGAAGAGCTCTGCTTACACGGCGCCTCAGGGTCTGCTTCCAATCGACGTAAAACCGAAGCAGTTGTTAGCCCAACTAGTGATCAGGCCAAGGCGCCATGCCTTCCCGACAAGCCTGACTTCGCACGCGCCAACGCGTTCCTCCTCAACTTCGGGATTGCGAAGCTGTCGACCACCTGAACATACAATTGGCTCATGACGACTGTTGAAACTGCCCGCGGGCCCGTCGAAGGAACAGGACTCGGCCGAGTGCTCATGCACGAGCACGTGTTCGTGATTTCTACTGAGATCCAACAGAACTACCCTGAAGAATGGGGTGACGACGAGAGTCGCATCGACGATGCCGTCGCCAGGCTGGACGAGCTCAAAGAAGCGGGCATCGACACCATCTTGGACCCGACGGCAATCGGTCTCGGCCGCTACATCCCGCGTATTGCACGCGTCGCCGAGCGGACCGAACTAAACATCGTCGTGGCTACAGGCTTGTACACCTTCAATGAGCTACCGCACTACTACCTGCGACGCGAGCCAAAGCCAGGCGAAGTCGATGCCATGACAACGCACTTCGTGAGCGACATCGTCGAAGGAATCGCTGATACAGGAATCAAGGCAGCCGTCATCAAGTGCGCAACCGACAAACCTGGGGTGACGCCTGATGTTGAGCGCACACTGCGGGCCTGCGCCCAGGCGCACAGAGAAACCGGCGTGCCCATCACAACACACACCAACGCCGAAATGCGGCGCGGGCTCGAGCAACAAGACGTGTTCGAATCTGAAGGGGTCGACCTGAGTCGCGTCGTCATTGGCCACTGCGGCGACACCGATGACCTGAACTATCTAAAGCAGATCGCGGACCGAGGTAGTTATCTCGGCATGGACCGTTTCGGCATTGATGGGTACCTGCCCACCGCTGAACGAACGGCCGTCGTCGCCGAGTTGTGCAAGCAGGGTTACGCCGACCGCATGGTCCTTAGCCATGATGCATCGTGTTATATCGACTGGATTGCAGGCGAAGTGCCACTGGGCTCATTGCCCGACTGGCACTATTTACACATCAGCCATGACGTGCTGCCGGCGCTGCTGGAACACGGCGTAACGCCCGAGCAGATCGACACCATGTTGGTAGACAACCCCCGAAAGTTTCTCGAATCAACAGACGAGGGTTCTTATTAACCAGCCGGCGATCAGACGACATGACTTCTACAAGGTAATGTGAGCCTTTCGACTCACCAGCACCTATATGAAGCATCAACACTTGCAGTTTCAACGATACTATTTTCGTATGCATGACTTCGTATGCATGACTAGTTGCAAATTACTTGTAGACGATCGACGTGGCACATGAGCCGGTTAGCAACCAGCCGAACCAATCAAGATGATCGGGGGGCGGCCATAGTCGAATTCGCTCTCATCTCCGGGATTTTAATCATGTTGCTGCTTGGCACAATATCGGCCGGTTTAACCATAAGCCACAATATTTCACTGAACAATGGGGCCAGAGAAGCGGCGCGTTTTGGCGCCACCTTGCCGGTCGATAGTGACATACCCAGCTGGCTTGGCAACGTTGCTGATGTGGCTGAACAAGCAACCAATGGCACCTCGGTGACGCCACCCCTGGCCAGTCCATTTGTGTCGCCTATGTCTACCCCAACGGTGCTGACGCCCACGACCAAACGGTCTCAATAACCGAAACAAGCGGCGTTCGCTCCACCAATGTAGGAACCAGCTGCTTTGCTGACGGCCGGCCAGCGACAGAACGCCGGGTACAGATCTCTTTGCAACGACAAAGTGACATTGAGACTGGCATCTTTTCCCATGAGTTAACACTCAACGCGACCGCCATTGTCCGCTTCGAGCGGGGCTGACGAGTGATGCAAGCTTTGCGCAAACCTGGCAGCTACCGACACGAGCGGGGCGCGGTTCTACTGATTGGCGCTGCCGCCATGACTGCGTTGATTATGGTTTCCGCACTGGTCGTTGACATTGGTCTCGCCAAGACCGACCGCTCTCAAAACCGCTTGGCAGCGGACGCCGTTGCAACCGCAGGTGCGTTCGGACTCGGCGAAGGCGGAGGCGTCGGCGCCTGCGAGTCGGCTATCGGCTACGTCACGGCAAACCTCGGCGAATTGCCTGGGCTTTCTTGCAGCGGGTTCCCTTCGTCATGCAACGCAGCCACCGCGGTTGCGTCGACCACCGGCACCAGCGAAGGAACCACTGTCACCATCGTCTACCCCGTCAGCAACAACCACGAACTGATGACGCCCTCCAGCCGCGGCACGCAGGCCTTGAGCGTTCGCGATGGTTCACAATGTCAGCGAGTCGGCGTCAGAGTCGACCAGTCCCGAGCGGCCTTGTTTTCACAGATAGTTGGCAACGAGACTCTCGACACGTCGGTTCACTCTGTAGCGCTACGGGCTGTTCCAGACGCGCAGGGCGATGTCGTCAGCTTACTACTCATCGAAAAACACGAGTGTCCAGCGCTCTCCGTGAACGGTGGAGGGTCTAGCGGCGGAATATATGTGAGCGGCGTGGTCGACCCTATGACGGGCAACATTAACCCGGGCCGCATCGCTGTCGACTCCGACGGCACTGTTGGATGCGGCTCCTCGACTTCCACGATTTTAACCACTGGAAACGGCGCAACTATTCACGCTTATGGTGCACCTGGATGCGCCGGCGAACTGTCCCCCAACACAGGCGCGGGCTGTGGCGTAATCGAAGCTTATGCGGACGGTGCGCCCGGCTGCAATCCGCCAGCCTGCAGCGGCGCAGATGGCACGGTTTCACCTGCACCGTCACAAAGCACCCAACGCCGGACCCGGGCCCCCTTCGACTGGCGTTTCAACTGTAAAGCTTCCTACCCAGCCTCATATGAAATCGACGGATGCCCTGATACGGGCTCCAGCAGCAGTTACATCGACGACCTTGTGCTCGACACGGTCAACTTGGCGGGTGCGAACCCGTTCGAAATTTACAGCGACCACTTCGGCTGCACGGTCAACTCCAGCGAGACGGTCATCGTCCCGGTAGGAAATTGGCTCATTGATTGCGCCCCGTTGAAGGTCCAAGGTGGCCTTGACTTCGATGGAGGAAATATCGTTGTTGACGGCGACATCGAGATCGGGTCACAGGGCTTTCTTCGTGTGAACAACGCCAACAACGATTCCAACTATGCCTGGATCTCTGGCAGCGCTGCCACCGCAACCGAACACTCTGCTGGTGCCGCGTTCATATTCTTTAGAGACGGCACCCTGTCTAAATCGGGCGGCGGAGGACTGAGTTTCATGAACTCGATGGTCTACCTCAGTCCAACTTCGGGACTCGAGATGGTGGGCGGATCAGGAGAAATGACCTGGATCGCTCCCACCGAGGGGCCTTTCGAGGATCTTGCTCTGTGGAGCGAGAACGAAGCCGAGGTCAAACTGTCTGGTCAAGCAACTCTCGAACTCGAGGGCATCGTGTTCGTGCCAAACGCCGAAGTGAGCTTTCAAGGCAATGGCGGCATCAGCGCCGTAGAGGCCCAGTTCGTCGCCAAGAAAGTATCAGCCGGTGGCAACGGATCACTCCAAATCGCTCCGGTCTTGGACCGTTCAATCGCTCACCCGCCAACCGGCAGCGATATCGAGCTCATTAGGTGAGAACTTTCCCGTCTTGTTGAAAGGGCCACCTCAGCCCCACCGCTGAAATGCGCCGAGCACAACGAGTATCACTGATGTGTTGCTTCGACAGCCGTTGCGTCGATCGCGTGGATCGCTGCCAGTTTCCAAGGCCTCAGAGAGCTCCTCTTCGATCAAATCAAGATCTAGCTCAGCATCATCTTTGGCGAGTGAGCTTGGGCCCGGTTCACGGTTTAACAGACGTGGTTCACCAGGCCGTAAGTGGTTCAGGATCAGCAGCGAGGCAACTGTCTCGTCGCCTTCGTTAAGATCAAACTTAAACCAGCGGGTGTCGCCACCGACCATGAGCCGGCCTGTGTCAGGCATTGTTTGGTCTGAAGCCACGAAAATTGTTTCGCCGACCGGTGCCAGCCACCGCCGTCTAGCTCGTTCGGGCGTCGTGGTAGTACTTAGGTGCCCACACTGCCAGCGAATCCTCGTCTTTCCCCGCGGGCATCCGCCAGGTATCAACTCGAGCCGTTGTCAGGTCGAGGGACCACAGCCCGCGGGGCTCGTCGTGTGTGTCGCTCAGATACTTGTTCGCAAATTGCGCAGGCACGTACCGCATCGTTATGTCCCGATAGATAGCGCGCCACTCGTCGTCATTGCCAACGTCATAGATCAGCTCGGCCTGACCTCGAGCGATTACCTTGCGCATCACGCCCGCAGATTCATCGATGGTGCAACAAACATTCGGGTTGTCACGTAGGTGTTCGAACCATTCAGACTTTGCCCTAGGCGTGAACCAAATCTTTGCGTCCCGATGCAGGAACCAGATCGGCACTACTGACGGCATGAGGTCAGCGTCGACCGTGCCGAGACGCAACAGATGATCCGGCTCGTTTAGGAAGCTGTCGATCTCGGACAAGGCAAGTTTTGGCATGACTCGGTTTTAGTGCCTGGTGGCGACCAACCACGCAATCCCGTCGCCCTCACCTGACGCTAAAGCGTCAAGCATCACGAAGGAGACGGGCAACTCACCCTTCGCTACCCGGAAACGCCCTGGCTCAGCGCCAACTTCGCTCAGTGCCGCAATCGCCAGTGTCCCGCCAGGCCGGAGTCTGGCGACCAAAGCTTCATCCAGGCTTGCGTCGCGGAACATGTTGCACACAACAAGATCGACCTGGCTACCGGCCGGGAGACCCTCGTCGAAGTCGGCGACTCCGATGTCACAGCTGTCCGCAACCTCATTTTCGGCGGCCAACTCCTTGGCCTGTGCAACAGCGGTCGCGGAAATATCGAACGCTGTTGTGTGCACACCTTGCAGCGCAAGCCAGACCGTGAAGGCTCCAGCCCCGCAGGCGATCTCTAGTGCGTCGGCGGCCGACCTGAACAGATCAGCAAACCGAGCGAAGCGATCGGGCAGGCAGGGCGTGGGCAATGCCTGTGCCGTTGCTCGATATTTCTCATCCCAATGATGAGCATCGCCCCTTGCCACTATCGGAAGCCGACGACCGAGTGCGGGGTATACGGTGACTCGATCATGGTCACTTCGTCGTCGCTCAAGTCGATGTCGAGAGCGGCAATTGCGTCATCCAGATGCTTCGGCTTGGTTGCGCCAACGATCGGCGAAGTGACGAACGACTTCTGAAGCATCCATGCTAGTGCCACCTGCGCTCGGGCGATGCCTTGGCCTTTCGCGACCAGACCCACCGCATCGACAATGAGCTCGTCAGATGCAGATGTGTCGTAGAGCGTGCTCCCGAACGCGTCGGTCTCGGTGCGGTTCGTCCGTTCGCCCCAGGTTCGGGTCAGCATGCCACGGGCCATTGGACTCCACGGGATGACCCCGATCCCCTGGTCTTCACACACGGGCATCATCTCGCGTTCTTCTTCGCGGTTCAGCAAGTTGTAATGGTTCTGCATGGTGGCAAACCGGGTCCAACCGTTTTGGTCAGCCAGCATCAGGGCCTTGGTGAACTGCCAAGCCCACATCGATGACGCGCCGATATAGCGAACCTTACCGGACTTAACGACATCGTGTAGCGCTTCGAGGGTCTCCTCGATGGGCGTGGCGGGATCCCAACGATGGATCTGATAGAGGTCGACATAGTCCATGTCGAGACGACGCAGGCTGTTGTCGAGTTCGCTCATGATCGCTTTGCGGGACAGGCCGCCGCCGTTTGGTCCAGGCTTCATTTGACCAGCGACCTTGGTGGCAATCACGACCTCGTCGCGATTCGCCATGTCCTTGATCGCACGGCCTAGAACTTCTTCACTGGCACCAAGTGAATAGACGTTCGCCGTGTCAAAAAAATTGATGCCCGCATCGAGTGCCTGCTGGATAAACGGCCGACTCTCAGCTTCTTCGAGTGCCCAATCATGTGACCCGCGAGTCGACGAGCCGTAGCTCATACAACCCAGACAGATCCTGGAGACGTCGATACCGGTACTGCCCAACTTGATGTACTTCATAGGACTTGTTCTACTGCGTAGACATCGCCGCGGTCCACTCGCCAGCGAGCATCTGGTTTCGAGTTTCCTCGTCGGGCGTAGTCAATCGTTCGAGCGTGACGCTGGTGATCTCGGCAGTGCACCGATAGTCGTGCGGGTATGGCCCGACTGGTGAGCCGGTGTCGATGCCGACATCGAAGGTCTCACCGCTCATCGAGAAGACCACCGGCACCGTCTGTTCGAGTCGTGCCCGGTCGACCTCGACCCCGTCGATGTACAAGAGATTCGTGCCGCCTGCCCCGAAGCCGCCATCGTGCACATAGAGCACCCTGATCTCGTGTTCACCCGCTGCGAGTGGTCCTGGTCCAGACGTGGTGGTCAGATGATGACCGAAGCAGTTGTACAGATGATGAGGCACACCTTGCTCGTCAAGCCAGAGCGCCCACCCAGCCATAGCGCCACCCTGGCAGGCAATCACGCCCTCGGCTCCGTCATCGGGAATCACGATCGTGGCCGTGATCTGCGAGGACGCATTCTTCAGATTCACGATCGAGTTCTCAGGCATACGCACATGCGCCGGGGTATACGTCATGCGGTCCGCGTTCAGCGACCGAGGTACACCGTGGTCGCCGCCACGTTGCGCGCCGGCGTCGCGCAACGGGTACACACCATGACGTTCGGCCTCGACCTCGAACAGTGACCGCATATCGGCCAACTTCTTCGGGTATTTCCCGGCTAGGTCAACGCTCTGCGAGAAGTCATTACGCACGTCATACAACTCCCAAATTTCGTCTGGCCCGTCGAACTCGTATCCGGCGTACCTGATCCAGGGCACGCGGCCATGGAAACATGAAGCGATCCAACCGTCTTGATAAATCGCACGATTACCCAAGATCTCGAAGTACTGGGTTCGGTCGATATCGGGTTCGGCAGCGGCATCGAACGTTGGAACCATCGAGGTGCCATGCAGCGGTTCCTGCTCGATGCCATTGACACGATCCGGCATGTCGATACCCGCTACCTCAAGCAGTGTCGGGAAAACGTCGATGACATGATGAAAGCCTTGACGAAGCCCGCCAGCGTCATCGATCCCATTTGGCCACGACACCGCAAGCGCGTTCCGAGTCCCACCGAAGTGCGACGCGACTTGCTTCATCCATTGGAACGGCGAGTCAAGCGCCCATGCCCAGCCAACGTTGAAATGGTTCTCGCAGCGTTCGGTACCGAAGTCGTCCATGCGCTCGAGCAACCACTCAGGATCCTCGTGTACGCCATTCTGGAACGACGGAGCACTCCATGCGCCATGGATAGTGCCTTCGGCCGACGCTCCGTTGTCACCAGTCAGATAGACCACGAGCGTGTCGTCGCCCACCCCAAGTTCATCTATCGCATCAAGTACTCGTCCGACCTGGGCGTCGGTATGGGCCATAAACGCAGCGAACACTTCCATCAGCCGTGAGGCCACTGGCTTGTAACGATCGGGATACTCGTCCCATGACGGCACCTGGTCAGGCCGAGGCGTAAGCGCTGTGTCTGGAGGAATGACCCCTAGCCCAAGTTGGCGTTCGTAGATCTGCTCACGGAGCGCGTCCCACCCGTCATCGAACTGGCCTTTGAACTTTGCGATCCATTCGGGCCACACATGATGCGGAGCATGCACCGCTGCTGTCGCGAAGTAGCAGAAAAACGGCCGGTCAGGCGCACTGGCTTTTTGAAGCCGTATCCAGTCGATAGCCTTGTCGGCCATGTCCTCGGTGAAGTGGTAATCATCGCGGCCAACGTTCGGCTGAATCGGCGTGGTCTGGTCATATACCGGGGGCTCATACATACTGGCCTCGGCGCCAATGATGCCGTAGAAGCGGTCGAAGCCTTGGCCGGTTGGCCACCGATCGAACGGCCCCGCGGGGCTCTGCTCCCAGGACGGAGTCAGGTGCCATTTTCCGAAGCAACCAGTCGAGTAACCGTGCTGGCGAAGCACCTCGGCCACCATGGCAGTCTCGGGGGGCACGGCCGAGTCATAACCAGGAAAACTGTTCGCAATTTCAGTGATACCGCCCATGTGGGCCGTGTGGTGATTACGGCCGGTCAACATGGCAGCTCGCGTCGGCGAACACAGCGCCGTGGTATGAAACTGGTTGTAGCGCAGCCCTGCCTTGGCGACTCGTTCAACCGTTGGCGTAGGCACGGGACCTCCAAACGTTGAGCACGTCCCAAACCCGACGTCATCGAGCATCACCAGCACTATGTTGGGTCCACCAGACGGCGTCGGCGCTTGAAGCCGCCGCCCTTTCGCATCGCCGATCAATCGGGCAACCTCACCCTCGAACGCTGGTGTGCCTTTCGGAAGATTTCTCGTCACACGCCCACGGTAATGCTCCGACTCCCCTGCGTCACTAGGGTCGAACAAATGAGGAATTCAGCGATACCGGCAAGTTTCGATAGCCACGGGCGAAACACAGCGACCGCTGCCAACGGCCAGTTGGTGCACCAGACGACCCTCGACCATATGGAACGGCTAACAGAGCGGCTGTACGAGGTACGAGATGGCGTGTGGTGCATGGTCGGCAACGGGCTATCAAACCAGACGTTCGTTGAAGGCCCCAATGGCCTGATCGTCATCGACACTGGCGAGTCCCAGGAAGAAATGCAAGCTGCACTTGTTGCGGTGCGAAAGCACACCGATGCGCCAATCGTCGCCGTGATCTATACGCATTTCCATTACTGCAACGGCACCGAAGCATTCATGTCGCCCAACAATGGTGTCCCTATCTGGGGCCACAAACTGATCCCCGAGAACTTGTCGCGGATCGCATCCGATGTTGGGCCCGTCAGTGCTCGAGGCCTGATCCATCAATTCGGCATGTCGCTTCCAGCTGTTGGACCCGACGGACTGGTAGGCGGGGGCCTAGGCCGCTTCTACAAGAACCCGGCACATGGTCGCGGGACCCACGGACACATCCCACCAACCCACCTCGTCTCTGAAACGACCACAGTGTCGCTCGCAGGACTGCAGGTCGTCATGTCCCCTGCTCCATCCGACGCAAACGACAACATGAATATCTTCTTTCCCGAGCTTGGCCTCTGCGTGAACAACATCGTGTGGCCAGCACTCTTCAATGTCTTTGCCATCCGAGGTGAGGAGTACCGCGACCCTCGAATTCTGCTCAGTGGCATCGACGAGATCGCCAACTTTGACCCTGAGCATCTGGTGTGTGCGCACGGCCCGCCGTTGTCCGGCCGTGACGAGATCCGATCCGGTGTGACCGATGCCCGTGACGCTATTCAGTTCATGTGGGACCAGACAGTCCGTTGGATCAACAAGGGTTTAACCCTTGGCGAACTCATCGCGAAGGTCCAGCTTCCGGAACGCTTCGACCGCAGTTATATGACGCAGCAGCACTACGGCCTTGTTGAGCATCATGTTCGACAGATTCATGCCGGGCTGCGGGGCTGGTTCGACGGGAACGAAGCTGAGCTGTTTCCCTTGCCGACAATCGACCGAACGCAACGCCTCATCGCTGGTTTCGGTGGGCGGGAGCAGGTCGCGCTCCAAGCCCAAGCTGCTCTTGATGATGATGACCTGCGATGGGCACTCGAACTCGCCAGCTGGCTGGTGCGCAGCGAACTCGGCACAGATGGGCGAGCCGATGGCGGCTCTGGCGATGAACGAGCGCTGCTGGGAAACGTGCTTCGCACGATTGCCCAACGCACTACGTCGGCCAACGTCCGCAACTGGTGCCTCACTCGGGCGCTTGAACTCGACGGGAAGATCGATCTGTCGCGTCACCGCGGATTCCGTGCCAGCCGAGGCCAGGTACTGGCCAACGCACCGTCGACATTTGTTCACGGCCTGAAGACAGTCCTCGTACCCGAACTGGCAGCTGATATCGACTGCCACATTGCTTTCGTTATCGACGGCTCAGTGTGTGGCCTGCACGTTCGTCGCGGTGTTGCTGTGCCGTCCAATGGCTCGGGCGCTGACCACACGCTCACAATGAGCCACCAGACGTGGGCCGACATCATCTCGGCCAAGCTGTCATTGGCTGACACCGTTGCCTCCGGGACTGCGAGCATCACGGGTGACGCGAGCGCTGTAGCTGCAACGCTCGCGTCCTTTGAGCATCCTGCATTTGCGCAACGGCCTTGACCTACAGCGGTGAGACCCAGTCGGCCTTTGGCTGGAGTAGATCGGCGAGTAGTCCCAGCTCGGTAGCGCCGTTGTAGGCGGTGGCAATGAACCATTCGGTTCCGAAGCGAGCCTTGAATCGCTCGACCGGCGGATCCTCGGTGTTCACATCGTCGGGAACCTGTGACGTGTGATTCATAAGCGCCTTCATCTTTCGCTCGAACAACTCGTCGCCCTCAACAAAGTGAGTCAGGTCAGCTTCAGCAGCAGCAAAGCCCAGGTCAAGCGTGCCATCCGCGTCGGGGAGCTTCGCTAAGTACTCGCGGTTGTAGGTCACGTCAAGCACCCAACCGCTGCCTAACTCTGCGGCAGCAGCGTGCGACACATGATGCACTTGTTTGTGATCTGGGTGGCCATAGGTTCCATTTCTGTCATACCCGATAATGGCGAAGATGTTCTCGTCAGCGAACAGCAGTCCGAGATCAGCCGCCACCGCATCGGGGTCTGCGTTACAGAACGCTTCGAGATTCTTGGTCGTATCAGTGCCGTCCATACCTGAATCGTCATACGCCAGCCACTCAACACGAGCAACATTAAGTTCCGTACACGCCGCTTCGGCCTCGCGGATGCGGCGGTCTGCCAGCGACTCGTTACCAAGATCAAGGCTGGTCTCCCCTGCATCGCCTCGGGTGCCGTAGGCGACAATCGTACGCAGGCCAAGGTCAGCGGCCTTAGCAAGAATCGAACCAGTCAAGATCGATTCATCATCAGGGTGAGCGTGTATGAACAGCAACGAGGGTTGATTCACCAGTCGATTCTATTGCGTCTATTGCGCTGCCTGGCCAGACCAAGTCGGCCTAGTGCTCTAGTTCGCCATAGTCGCTCGCCGTTGTGGCCCAGTTGCGATAGTGGGCTCGTCTCAGATGGTTGCAATGGCAGCGAGCAGATCCTCGGCCAAAGAGACGTCGACGATGTGGACCATGCCGTCGGCGACCGAGCCTTCGCCATGCCCAGCTCCAGCCGGAAGAACCAGTTTGTCGCCAGGACCCAAAGGGATCTGATCACCGACTTCGTTAACGATGCGACTGGAGCCCTCAAGCACGTAGCCCACATTGTCTACCTCGTACCGGTGCACCGCCTCTTCATCCATGCACTCGGCGCTAGCACCTACCTCTTCAGCGACCTTCACTAGCTGGCTGGCCCCGTGCCAGTCGTAGCGCAGCACGAGAAATATTTCGGCTTCGACAACAACTCGGGCTGCCTCGGTCCGGGCAACAAGCCGCTCATAGTCAGCTACCGAATGCCCGTTCTGGGCGCCGTATCAGCTCTAGCCCGATCGACTCCTGCGACGGTCATCAAGAACAGAGAACACAGCGGATTAAACCCGTTTGACTAGCCAATCGGCTGCGCCGGCCGCCCATTCAAGACGTGATAACTACCCGACGACTAGTGCGAGCATCATCGGCAATGCCATTATGTAGTCATGACTGAGTTCTCCGATGTATTGGTCGAAACCCTTGGCGCTATCGACTTCGACCCCCTCGCCTTGAAAGAGAAGTACCTTTTCGAGCGCGACAAACGGGTTCGGACCGATGCCAACGAGCAGTACATCGAGGTCACCGGTGACTTCTCGAGCTACGTCGACGACCCGTACCAACAAGCACCCGAACGCGAGCCAGTGTTCGACCATGTCGACGTGGCCATCATCGGTGGCGGCTTTGGCGGGCTACTCATGGGTGGGCGCTTGAGCGAGGCCGGCTTCAATGACGTCCGTGTGATCGAAAAGGGTGGCGACTTCGGCGGCACCTGGTATTGGAACCGTTACCCCGGCGCCATGTGCGATGTCGAGTCATATTGCTATCTACCTATGCTCGAAGAACTCGACTACATCCCCAAGCATAAGTACTCGTTCGCTCCCGAAATCATGGAGCATTCGAAGAACATCGCTCGCCACTACAACCTGTACGAGAAAGCGTTACTGAGCACGGGCGTGACCGCCGTGACTTGGGACGATGCACACGATCATTGGATCATCGAAACCGACAAGGGCGACCGCTTCACAGCCCGTGCTGTCGCCATGGCCAACGGCCCACTCAACCGTCCCAAGCTCCCCGCTATCGAAGGCATCAACGACTACCAAGGCCATACCTTCCACACCAGCCGGTGGGACTACGACTACACCGGCGGCAGCAACGCAGGCAGCCTCGACGGGCTGAAGGACAAGCGCGTCGGCATTATCGGCACCGGCGCCACCGCTGTTCAGTGCGTACCGCATCTGGGCGCATCAGCCAAAGAGTTGTTTGTTTTCCAACGCACCCCCTCGTCGATCGACGTGCGCAACAACCGCGAGACACCCCAAGAATTTGTGGACAGTCTGGAACCAGGCTGGCAATACCGACGGATGGAAAATTTCAACAAGTTAGTCACCGGTGCTGAGCAGGACGAGGATCTGGTCAACGATGGTTGGACAGATATCTTCCGCAATCTGACCGGCATTGCAGCAAAGACCGCGGCCAAGAAACTCGGTCGCCGCCTGACGCCGCAAGAGCGAGCCGAGCTCATGGAGATGTCGGACTACCGCAAGATGGAAACCATTCGCACTCGGGCACAAGAGATCGTCGATGATCCCAAGATTGCCGAGTCGCTTAAGCCGTATTACCGCCAGTTCTGCAAGCGGCCGTGTTTCCACGACGAATACCTGCCCACGTTCAATCGCCCGAACGTGCATCTGGTGGACACCGAGGGCAAGGGCATCGAGCAGTTCACTGAAACCGGCCTTATCGCGAACGGCGAGCACTACGAACTCGATTGCATCATCTTCGCTACCGGCTTCGAGGTTGGCACTAGCTACACCCGTCGATCCGGCTACGACGTTGTTGGCCGCGACGGACAGAAGCTCAGCGACAAATGGGAAAACGGCCTGCGCACCGTGCACGGATTACAAACCGAGGGTTTCCCCAACGCGTTCTTTATGGGCTTTACCCAAGGTGCAATCACCGTGAATGTGCCTCAGACGTTGAACGAGCAGGCGGTTCATGTCGCGTACATCCTGGACAAGGTCCGCGACGCTGATGGCTCGGTTATCGAGGCCACCGTCGAGGGAGAACAGGCCTGGGTTGACGAAATGGATGCCAAGGCCAGGATGGGCGCTAAATTCCGCGCCGAATGCACACCCGGCTATTACAACAACGAAGGTGTGGCCGAGAACCCGAACGGTTTCTTCAGTGCCAGCTATGGCGCCGGGCCAGTCAAGTTCTTCGAAATCCTGAACGATTGGCGCGAAACAGGTGATCTCGAAGGGTGCGACGTCCGTTGATGGCGGTCACCGAGAACGACGCACAAACCACAGAAGACAGCGGTCGCTAAGTTAGACCAGAGACACGCCTCATCGGCTGCGATCAAACGGCTCCATTGAGAACTGCTGTGGTGATTGAGAACTACTGTGGTGGCTGCCGGGCTCGTCGTTCCTGCTGGCAATAATGACGTCTAGCAGATCAGTTTTCTAAACAGGAGTGGGCAGCTTGCAGAAGAGCTACGGCGCGCGGGTCGCTAGCAATGCCACCGCCCATCTGATTCATGACATAACCAAAGGCCATCCCGGTTGAAGGGTCAGCAAAGCCCAAAGAGCCACCTGAGCCATAGTGTCCGAATGCCCCGTCCTGGGTCAGTACGAGTTCATCGCAATGCAGCATGAACCCGTAACCGAAACGTGTCGGCAGCACGAGTGACTCATCAGGACCGAACACACGCTCAGCACCGATGGTGTCGACCGTTGCACTGTCTAGCAGTCGCACACCATCGACCTCGCCAATTGTCGCCGCATACATTCGGGCAACCGACGCGGCATTGGTCACGCCATTCGCCGCAGGAACTTCACTGGCACGCACCGAGCGCGTCTTAAATGGATCGACGCCGTCAACTGGTGCGAATGCCCCGTCCATTTGAAGCGCTCGTGCACCCATCGTGCCTCGCCCAGCAATCTTGCGCATGAGGTCTAACGCCTCGCCAGTTGGACGGGGTGCACCACGCAACCGAGCGACCCGCCACTCTTGGTCCTCGGGCAGGCCAATCCAGAAGTCGAGTCCGAGCGGACCGGCGACCTCTTCGGCAAAATAGCGGCCAATGGTACGACCGTCGACCCGACGGACAAGCTCGCCCGCTAGCCATCCAAAGGTGAGTGCGTGGTAGCCATGTTTGGTGCCTGGTTCCCATAGAGGGGCTTGATCAGCCAGGGCCTCAACGACCGGCGTGACCTTCAGTATTTCTTCCAGCGGGAGCGGCGGATCGACATAGGCGAGGCCTGCCTGGTGGCTCATGAGCTGACCGACCGTTATGTGCTCCTTGCCTTGCGTCGCGAACTCGGGCCAGTACGTGGCCACTGGCGCGTCGTAGTCAAGCTTGCCTTGTTGTGCGAGCATCGCTACACAAATAGCAGCCGCTCCCTTTGTGGTCGAGAAGACGACGGTCGCTGACTCCTGACGCCACGGTTCGTTTGTCTTGTGATTCGCCGTGCCGCCCCATAGGTCGACGACGGGCAGACCGTTGACATACACACAGACGGAGGCACCGGTTTCATTACGTTCGGCAAAGTTGTCGACAAAAGCCCGAGCTACCGGCTCAAAACCCTCAGCTACATTCCCTTTGACCCCGCCGTGTGCATCTAACCAGTCAGTCATGTCAACGACCGTAGATGGCGGCGGTACGGCGCGTGTAGTTCGCTGAGCAATCCGTTCGTTCGTCACGGTCAGCCCATTTTGGGGTGATAAAAATGAGCTGCGCGGGCTGCGAAACCTCGATTTGGGCCGTGATTCTCGTGATCACTGCGGTTGCGGTTCCGGGCTTGGCAGGTGCTGCCAAGCGCCAATGGCGCACTCACTGTCGCAAGCGCACCCGACCTGCACGACACCTACAACTTCTCGTGTGACCAACTCGACTCCCAGGACCCAGCCGTCGGGTGCCAACCAGATGTTCTGCAGCAGCATTTTGCCAAAGGGCCTCCGGTCATTCAGTATGGGGGCATGAAGGCTGCTGTACTGAATCAAATTCCGGGCGAGTTAGTGATCGAAGACGTCACCGTCGACAAACCCGGACCGAACGAGGTCCTGATCCAGACCGTGCATGCGGGGCTGTGTCACAGCGACCTCCACTTCATGGAAGGTCACTGGGAAACCAAGCTGCCCGCAGTCATGGGCCACGAGTCAGCGGGCATCGTGCAGGCTGTGGGCCAGGACGTCGCTTATTGCAAACCGGGCGATCGAGTCATTACCTGTCTGTCGTTGTTCTGCGGCACGTGCAACATGTGCCTAACCGGACACCCCAACGTGTGCACGAACCTACGTGCCGTCGGCCGACCCAGGGATGCAGCGCCTCGACTCACCAACGCTGCTGGCGAAGGTCTTGCCCAGTTCGCTCGGCTCGGAGGGTTTGCCGAAGAAATGCTGGTGCACGAAAACGCCGTGGTGAAGGTGCACCCCGATATGCCGCTCGACAAGGCATCACTTATTGGTTGCGGTGTCACCACTGGCGTCGGTGCAGTATTTCGAACCGCTCGCATCGAGCCTGGCTCGACCGTGGTCATCTTTGGCTGCGGCGGAATTGGCCTCTCTGCACTTCAGGGCGCTCGTATTGCTGGCGCCGGTCGTATCTTCGCCGTTGACATCACTCCTGAGAAGCTCGAACTCGCCAAGGTCCTCGGTGCTACCGACATCATCAACGGTGCCGAAACCGATGTCGTGGCCCATGTCAAAGAAGCCACCGGCGGCCAAATGGCCGACTATGCCTTCGAATGCATCGGCCTAAAGCAGACGGCCGAACAAGCGTGGGCCGTCACCGGTATTCGTGGCACCACGGTGATCGTGGGCATGATGCCATTCGACGCCAAGGTCGAAATTCCTGGGTATGAGATCTTCATGATGGAGAAGACCCTCAAGGGTTCCATGATGGGCTCCAACGTGTTTCGCAAGGACATGCCTCAGTACGTAAACATGTACCTTGACGGCCGACTCATGCTCGACGAAATGGTCAGCCAGCACATCCATCTCGACCAGATCAACGACGGCTACCAAGCCATGCAACGACGCGAAGGCACCCGCACGGTTATCGACTTCTAGCAGTCAGGTTTTCGCTCTGCAGGTTCTGCTTGGCCCGGTGCCCGGGTCGCTTCAGAGACGGCCTCGACTGACAAATTAGCAGTCCCAGCGCAGCTCCGATTCGGAGAAGGTTGGCGTGCCCGTGCTCACATCATGATTTTGACCGGGCTCACCCTTGCCCCGTTTGCGGCAGTCCATGCCACAAACGGGGCCGTTGAAAGCGATCTGAAAACGAACCAGACAGCTACATGGCGGCACTTCAGGGCACGGCCCGAGAGCGGCCACGTCCCTCAGCTCGTAAAGCTGGCGATCTCATCCACGGGTACACGGTCCATTCGGACGGTATTGATGTGGGCTTCGTCGTCGATAAAGCCGAAAGACAACCCAAATAGGATTTCGTTGTCTTCAGGGATGTCGGCGATCTCTTTTACGGGCTCTGGGTAGCCAGCAAGCGAACCTTGAGCGATGCAGCCCATGCCCTTCTCGACCATGACGAGCATCATGGACCCCAACAGGATGCCCATGTCGACAGCTTGCGGGTACACAAAGTTGCTGGGCATCGAAAAGAACGCTACGTGAGGCGCATCGAAGAACTCGAAGTTCTTTCGAGCAATCGCGAGACGGCCTTCTTTATTTTCTCGCGTGACACCCATTGTTTCGTAGTAACCAAAGCCGCACGCACGACGGCGATCGATGTAGGGACTTTCCATCGTGGCATTGCGCTCAAACCCCGAAGATTGCGGCGTGCCTGCATCGAACAGTTCACACAACTCGTCTCGTAACCGATCGCGGGCATCACCCGAAACAACGGCGATATGCCATGGCTGGGTATTGGTACCAGAGGCGGCAAGTCGCGAAATATCGAGCACTTCGCGGATGAGTTCTTCGGGCACGGGGTCGGGCTTGTAGCCCCGAACCGAATAGCGATTAGCAAGGGCATCAGAAACGTTCACCTACTCATTGTGATCCGGCTACCCACTGAGCGCGAAACTGCGCCACAATTGTATTACGTCACTCAAGGAGAATGTACGTGGACTATCTGGCTCCAATCACAATCGAAGAAGCCGTCGGGGCACTCGCATCAACATCAGACTCGCGGGTGTTCGCAGGAGCAACCGATCTCATTCCCCAGATCCGATCGGGCCGACCTGAACCAGGCCTGCTCGTTGACCTGAAACGCATCGACCGGCTCACGGCAGTAACCGAGGGCGATACGAGCTGGACGATCGG
>Ga0114997_10000025_pt1 | contig 101136 bp, 95 predicted proteins | sample ArcticOcean_MG_C_2_FD_87045 | JGI IMG/M metagenome (GOLD analysis project Ga0114997, IMG submission 87045) | Marine microbial communities from western Arctic Ocean - ArcticOcean_MG_CB4_136 | ecosystem: Environmental > Aquatic > Marine > Oceanic | place: Arctic Ocean: Canada Basin | collected... | reverse complement strand
TCATCCACAAATATTCGTGAAAATTTAATTGTTCAATCAGGCAATGGAATCTTATCTTTAATTGAAGGAGATTGGAAGATAATTACCTCATCTGGTGGTGGGGGGGTATGTGGTCTCAGAAAGGGGTCCTTGCCGTACAAGACACTCTTATGGGTAAATGACAAAATGTTCAACTTTACAACCTAAGTGAGGATCCAGCAGAGGCTTATAATAGGGCTGATATTGAAGTAAAAAGAGTCAACGAGATGATGCATAAACTTTCGGGTCAAATACGTAATGGTCGTTCTACAGCAGGTACTCAACGAGTCAATCAGGGAGTGCAAGTTTGGGAAACGATCAAATGGATAGAATCGATTCCTTGAAGTAGCTTATTGACTGTTATTCCTATCAATCTATAAATCTTTTGTTCAGATCAGCATAGGCATCAATGCGCCGATCTCTTAAAAATGGCCAAATCCTTCTCACTGCTTCTGTCCGATTTTGGTCGATTTCCACCACCTGATTTACCATTTCATTTGGATCTGCTTTCCAAAGTATTTCTCCCTGAGGCCCAGCAACGAAGCTAGTGCCCCAAAAATCAATGCCTTTTGTTTGATGGCTCAGGTCTTCTTCAAATCCAATACGATTAACTGAAATCACTGGGATACCGTTGGCTATGGCATGGGCACGTTGAGAAGTCATCCAAGCGTCATGCTGCCGAGATTTTTCGGTAAGGGTATCCTCTGGGTCATAACCAATCGCAGTGGGATAAATTAAGAGGTCTGCTCCGGCCATTGCCATCAATCGTGCGGCTTCTGGAAACCATTGATCCCAGCAAATTAAAATACCTAGTTTACCTAAAGAAGTTGTGATCGGCTTGAAACCTAGATCTCCTGGGGTAAAATAAAATTTTTCGTAATAGCCGGGGTCATCTGGAATATGCATTTTCCGATACCTACCTGCTTCTCGGCCATCTTTATCAAAAACGACAGCAGTATTATGGAAGAGTCCAGCGCTCCGTTTTTCAAATAGAGAGGTGACCAAAACGATATTTAATGACTTTGCAATTTCAGCAAACTCATTATAGGTTGGACCCGGCAAAGATTCGGCTAAGTCAAAGTTGCCGATCGCTTCCTGCTGACAAAAATATCTACTGACATGTAGCTCTTGTAGTACCACCAATTGTGCACCTTTTGAAGCACATTGGCGGATGCCCTCAATACTCATCTCAATATTGGTCTTTTTTGAAGCACTGCATTTTTGCTGAACAATGCCAACTTTAATTTTAGTCATGGTGTCAAAATTAAAATAATATAGGGTCAAATGTAATTTTTAAATAGGAGTCATTTTATTTATTCCAGCATGATTTTTACAGCGGAGGGATATTGCATGGAAATACAATGTAAGGATCCATTTTGCTGAATGAGTGGGAGGCAATCAACTCCTACGACCTTACGTTTTGGAAAAATATTTTGAATGCGGTCTAAAGCTTCTTGATCTTGTCTGACCCCATAGGAAGGGACCAAGACGCCATCGTTTACCAGTAGAAAATTGGCATAAGTAGTGGGTAATCTATTACCTTCCTGGGCATAACAGGCATCGGGCATAGGAAGCGCGACGAGCTTGTACTTTTTGCCTGATAAGTCTTTAAATTCTTTCAACTCATCTTCCATGCGTTTCAATGTTTGGTAATGAACATCTTGTGAATCCTTACATTTTACATAAGCAATCGTATCAACGGCACAAAAGCGAGCCAGGGTATCTATGTGCGCATCAGTGTCATCTCCAATAAGTGCGCCATGATTTAACCAAAGTATTTTTTTTAGGCCTAGTTCTTTTTTGAGAAAGTGTTCGATTTGACTTTGGGTCATATCTGAATTTCTGGTAGTAGATAGCAAGCATTGTGTGGTGGTAAGAAGTACGCCCCTGCCATCTGATTCTATGGACCCACCTTCTAAGATGAATGCTTTAGAGGCTATGGGCAGAGCCTTAAACAGCGTATCAGAGAGGTTAAGAGTAATTTTATTATCTAAGGCAGATTTAAATCTATTGCCCCAGCCATTGAAAATGAAATCTAATAATTTGGGTTGATCTCCTTCCAGTATCGTGATGGCACCATGATCCCTCGTCCAGCTGTCATTGGAGTCTACTTTAATAAAATGAATAGAAAATTTGGTGTGATTTCTGAATAAACTTTGGGTATTTTTGACATTTTCACAGCCGACTATTACAGGATTAAATTCAGCTACTTTTTCAATAATATTGACAAAGCAGGCAATGTTTTTTTCATAATTATTGGCCCAGTCACTGTTTTTATGAGGAAAGGTGAATTGAATAAAACTTTGGCGCTCCCATTCCGCTGGCAATCTTCTTTTTTGGGCATTAATCATCGATATCTCAGAATGAGTGATTGGATTTAGTTTTAGTTAATGCTTTAAATTTAATTCTTTTTTGGGTTTTCAAAATAGATAGTAATTGAATAATAATTTAGAAGAATATAAAATATTAATGTTATGTTTCGAGCATTCAGAGGCATCAGCTTATTTTTTTCCCCATATTTGTCTCATATTTTGAATAACTTATAAGACTAATTTTAAACAAACCAATCAACATGAAAAATAAAATCCAAATGACGATAGCCACCATATTAATGCTTGCGACAGCAGCGATGGCTCAAAAAAATAATAATGGTAAAATCTTCGATGAACATCCAGGGATCGAGCTCATGCATAAATTTACTAAGGCCTATGTGGCTGGAGATAAAGCTACTCTTGAGGCCATTCTCACCGATGACTTCAAAGGGTATAATGGTTTGACGACCAACAAAGATGCTAAGGGCAAAGATAAGCAGGGACTGATTGCAGAATCTGCCTACTGGAACAGTCAGCTTAAAGGCTTTAAGATTACCAAGCGTGGGAAATCTTATCCTGATGCGTTGGAGTATAAGGAGTCAGGAACTTGGATAGATACTTGGGATGTATTTTATGGTGTTGATAAGGAGACGGGCTTCAAAATAGAAACTCCTGTGGACAGATCTTTTGTTCTAAGCAAAGATGGTACTCAAATTAAGAGTATGATCATACGGACAAACGTGGCTATTTTTCAAAAATATTCGAACACATTTAGTACTATAGAGAATGGTACTATTTATAAAGATCATGCCTACATAAATACGGTCAGAACCATGATTTCGGCTTTTGAGCTTGGAGACTTAGATTTGGTTTATGAGCAATTTGCCGATAATGCACAATTCAGTGACATCAATGCGCCAAGAGGCAAAAGTCATTCGAAATCAGAAGAACGTATTCAAGTAGAAAATTTATTGAACACTTTTGAAATTGTAAGTATGGATGAATATGGGTATCCAGATTATTTGGCTTACAATGGGGATGGATCTACGGTTTTATCTTGGTGGAACTTTCGTTTTAAAAATAAGGTCACCGGCGCGGAAGTTGTTATTTTCATGCACCTGAGCCACAACTTTAATAAGGTAGGAAAGATCACCAGTCAAGTGGCTTATTATAATGGCAACTTATTAAATTAATATTTAAAAGCCCCCTTTTCAAATCAAGAAAAAGGGGCTTTAATTTTATTCCAATCTATATAATTTAGAAGGTCCGATATGAACCGTCTAAATAAGTATTGGCTTTTAACTCAGAAAATTTAGCTTTTTGGCTATCCCAATGCAGGGTTTCATTGGGAAATCTACCTGCAATAACCCCTAGCAGTATCGTTTCAGTCAGTTTCGCTGAGTAAGAAAACGGTGCGGTGGTTGTCGCTTTCCCCAAACAAGCATCTACAAATTGGTGGTAATGCATGTTGCCTTCTACCTCATAATCTCTGATAGGGGTACCCAACTGAAAGCTATCAATTAAATCTTGATCAAGTTCCACAGAGGCCCCATCTACAATAAGTCGGGGTAACTCCATAAAATGGGGCAACAATAATTTGCCTTTTTCTCCCATAAACATGGCTCCTTGATCAGGTAGTGTGGCACCATCTGGTAACTCTAAATCGCTGTGCATTTCTGGAGCACTGGGGCCATCATACCAAACCCATTTTAGGGTTTCGGTCGTATACTGTGTTTGTGGAAATTCATAAGTTACGGTATTGGATTCAGGATAACCAAAACCGGTAGTTGGGCGGCAATTGTTAGTGATGGTTAGTGGAACATCTAACGCCAATGCATTGTAAGGGGTATCAAAAATATGTACTCCCATATCACCTAGGGTGCCGCATCCATAATCTAATAATTTACGCCAGTTACCTGGATGGTATACGTCTTTTTTAAAGGGTCTTTCCTTGGAAGTTCCTAGCCATAAATTCCAATCTAAATGCTCCGGGATTGGGTCGCTACCTTCCGGTTCAGGACCATCATAGCCCCAATTTTTTGGAGACCATGCCCGAACGGTACTTACTTTTCCGATGATCCCTGATTGAATGAGTAAGGTCGCTAATTTATAGTCATAGAAAGAATGTACTTGAATGCCCATTTGGGTCACGAGTTTTTTATCAGCTGCTAATTGATTCATCGCGCGAGCCTCAGTCACATGATGCGTAAGCGGCTTTTGGCAATACACAGGTTTGTCATGGTTCATGGCCAGCATAGAAGCTGGAGCATGGGTGTGATCCGGTGTTGAGACAATCACCGCATCGATTTGATCTTTCATTTCTTTGAAAAGATCTCGATAGTCAGTGAAGAGCTTGGCTTTGGGATGCAACTTAGCTGCAGCGGACAAGTTATTTGAATCTACATCGCACATGGCGACTACATCAACCATTTCATGCGATGAGATAGCCTTCAGATCCTCTCCGCCCATATTCCCCACACCTATATGAGCCGTTCGAAGCCTTTTTTGGTCAGAAGTTTCCCAATCACAACCAGGGAGTAGGGTTAATGAAGATAGGGCTGCTGCACTTTTTAGAAACTGGCGTTTGTTCATTTTCATTTGAATAGCATTAAAGTTTTTTTATTTTTATATTTTTAAACCAAATAGGGTTGTCATGGTCTTGGAGGCCAATATATCCGGATTTGAATTTACCATAATTGGGACTGTCTTTCCATTTACCCTCACTTTTCCGATCATACCAGTCCTTTGTCCAGGGAACAAAAGAAAGTAATTTTACACCGTTGAGCCAATGCTCCACTCTTACGGGAGTAAAAATAATTTTTGTGGTATTCCATTCACCCGCCGGTTTAATAATTTTTTTTGTGGTGTCTGGAGTATGCATGGCATAGTCGGCACCTGCTTTTTGCCATTCTTTGAGGACCACATTATTGTTGTAATCACTCCATTTTAGATCATCGATCAGTTGGTATTCAGGGGCTACTATTGAGGGCTCTTTAAATCCTTCTTTAAGATGATAAAAAACGCCACTATTACCTCCTTCAGAAACTTTCCATTCCAAAAAAAGTTCGAAATTTTCAAATTCCTCGAGCGCGTAGATGATATTTTTTCCACCTTCATAATTAGCTTCATTTTTTGCTTCCTTATTAAAGGTGAGTGAACCCTCTTCAATGGACCAATCAGAAGGTAAAGAAGCCCCATTATAGGCACGCCACCCCTCTAGGCTTGATCCGTCAAATAAATAAATCCATTCTGACTGTTTTTTTTCTTGACACCCAATAAGCATCAAAAAGGATAGCGCACCGATCCAAAGAACTTTTTTCATATTTTTCATCAATTTGTACTCATGTTTCCGTGTTTAATAATAATTAGTTATTCTGATCAATAGAGGTGAGTTTGACACAAAAGGCATATCGTTTTACTTTTTATTCAATTAAAAACTTCATTTTTTTTCCAATTTAAAAAAAATCTACCAGATTTAGGCATGTTTTAATGTTCATTTGGCTGATGGCAATCATGGTTGAGAAAGTTTTTTGTGTTTGTGAAATTAACAGATAACTTTAAAATCAATGATTTGAAAGTGATAGATAGACCGTGTTTATTTAGGGATGACTTGAATTGTTCATTTTAGTTGCTAAATTTATGATGAGATGCAAAGGATTTAAATCAATTTTTTTCCAACTGCTTTTTTTATGCAGTTGTGCAACTACTGGAGACATGACTGCAGATAATCAAGAGCAAAATTTAATATTGTCTGATCAGGCTACTCCATCCTTTTCTTATCTTGCGCTAGGAGATAGTTACACCATAGGAGAGCGTGTTGAGTCATCTGGTAGGTGGCCCAATCAACTCATAGACTCACTTGAGGGGCAGGAAATTTATTTGGATTCTGCTACGATCATAGCCCAAACAGGTTGGCGTACAGATGAGCTTAAAGCAGCCTTGGCGACTCATGATAAGTTTGATTATGATTTAGTTTCCTTACTCATTGGGGTCAATGATCAATACCAAGGAAAAACAGCTGCCAGTTACGAGCCAGCATTTGAGGAATTGCTCAGATTAGCCATTGAGAGAGTTGGTGGAGATAAAGAAAGAGTATTTGTTTTATCGATCCCCAATTATGGATATACTCCTTTCGGTGCTTTGAATAAGGAAGGAATCACGACTGAAATAGCTGAGTATAACCAGATCAACAAAAGGATTGCAAATGATAAAGGAATTTGGTATTTTGATATTTCCGCTATTTCAGAACAAGGGTTGTCAGATACTGCTTTGGTGGCAGCAGATCAATTGCACCCATCGGCACAACAATATGCATTGTGGGTCGCCGAAATTATACGTGACCAATTATTCATTGATTCACTCCGAGAAGTTTTGTAGCCCAAAGCCTTCCTATTTTACCACTTTATGCTGATTAATAGATGAAAATCATGAGAAATAGTAGTTTCAACTGATATAAAGGATCCTATGAATTAATTAAAAGGATAATATTTACTTCCCTATTCTAGTCCTAACTCCTATTTATGATTTTCAAAATTAAATGTGGATCTACAGGGCTCCTTTTGTTGCTTTAGAATTATCCGTGGACAGAATCAAGGTAGTTTGTGCTCTTTTAAATTAAGTTAACTCAGTGGTGGGATTAAAAAAAGAGTATAATGTCAAGTAAACTTAACATTTAAATGCCTATAATTGTAAAGCAAGCTTAACATTATTAAAATGAAACTTAAAATACTTAGAATGATGGCAATGATTACAGGATTAATTGGAACATTTTTATTTAATAGATTTTTAGAAGGAGGTGCTTTGTTTATGTCGCTCATTCTGATTTGTTTGTTATTATCAATTTACTTTATGGTCAAAAGTTTTTTAACGCTCAATACGAATAAAGAGACCTCAAAAAGGATGTTGAAACACATTGGAGATAGTGGAACCTTAGGCTTAGCTTTAGGTGTTTTAGGAGCGTTTATAGGATTAATAACAGCTTTTGATGTCATTGAAGCAACGGGAGGAGCGGCTCCTTCCATTATTGCAGGTGGACTTAAAGTAGCCATTCTATCTCCAATATTTGGCCTTTTTACTTTATCATTTGCAAAATTGTCGATTTTGGTATTAAGATTAATTCAAAAATAAAAAATTTGAAATGCCTTTATCCAAAAAAGAAACTTCAATTCTTATTGAAGTTGTATTCTCAATATTATTTGGCTTCATTTTCCTGCCACTTTTTTACGAAAATCAAAATAATAATTTGATTTCAATCAATAATTTAGTTAGAAAAATTACGCCGATAATCATTTTTTCGGTGCTTTATTTCTCGATTGCTTATGCGGTTCTTGAACTAATTTTTAAAACCAAAACAACAGTAGATGAGCGAGATGATATGATCAACTCCAAATCATACAAATTGGGTTATCTTCTCTATGAGTTATCTCTATTTGTTTTTATTGGAATGCTTTTAACCAATTCAATATTACAAAATACGGGAGGGATCATTTTTTTAATTATTTCCCTACTTTTATTTGTGTCAATTGTTAAGTCTATCTATCAGTTATACCTATACAGAACCTCTTAAGATGGTTTTAAAAAATAATTTAAAAGAGTTTAGACACAAAAAAAACCTCACTCAAGATGATCTTGGTAAAAGTGTAGGTGTGAGCCGGCAAACTATAATTTCCATTGAAAGATATCGGTATAAGCCAAGTTTAGAGTTAGCCATGAATATGGCTAAAGAGCTGAATGTGAAAATTGAAAAACTCTTTTATTTTGACTAAGTAATCAGTGATTTAAAGTATAATTTTGAAAATTTATAATTCTATTTTTACCTAGTAGAAAAGTTGATAGCATTGCTTTTATTTGGAAATTCTAATTCCAAAAGCATATTCACAACGCGCTATTCAGTCGATTCACAGATCATCTGAATAGGCATTGGTAATCTGTATAGGCCAAGGCTTTTTTCTTTTGACAAGTTTCAATATTTAGCTGATTGTCCTGCTGCGGGAGTACTCTGCTTTATGAAATCCCTAATGTCATCATTGGCCTTTATTAAATCTTCTTTACGCAAGTACATCATGTGACCTGATCGGTAACCTTTAAATCTAAAACGATCTTTTAGCTGACCACTCGGATCTATTTGCCACATGGTATATTTTGCATCGAAATATTGGGTTGCACCGTCGTAAAAGCCCGATTGAATCATCACATTTAAGTAGGGGTTTTCGGCCATTGCTTTTCTCAGATTTTCTCCTGTTTGATTATTAGATCTATCCCAGGGATGTACCGGACCAAACATATTATACTTGAGGTCAGTTTGATAATTGAGTACATTTTTGTAGTAATAGTTTACAGCGGGTGTAAATGAATGCAACCATGAGGTCAACTCTGAGTTGTAATCAGGACGAGTGCCGGCATTCATACGGTCAATACCTTTATATCTAGAATCCAAACGTCCTACGGTATGGCCTTCTGAGCGGAGTAATTCCTTCCAGAAAAACCGGGCAGGTACTGCAAGATTGTGATCTAAAATACTTTGTTTCGAGAGGCCTGAGTAACGCGCCATTTGCTGGGCCACGGATTCCTTGTCTTCTGCACTGACAAAGCCTCCTTTGGCCAAGGTGGGTATTAATTTATCAATTGTGTAGGCCTCTACCTCTGGCAATATTTCGTCTAAATCTTTTTCTTGTAAATCCGGAGGAAGTTTCCCATGATACCATGCCGTAGCTGCAAAATAGGGTAATTCATTAGCTGCATCTACGGGCCCACTTCGATCAATACCAATATCGGTAGGTGAAACCAAGATGACTCCATTTAAGTACATCCATTGTTGCTCTTGGAGCTCTAGGGCCAAACCAGAAACGCGTGTAGTACCATAACTTTCACCGATCAAGTATTTTGGAGATTTCCACCTATTGGCTCTTGAAACAAAGGTATTGAGCCATTCGGCTAAATACTTAATATCGGCATTTACGCCAAAGAAAGTTTCTCGTTTGGTTTCAGGATCAGTGATTCTGGAAAATCCCGTGTTAATGGGGTTGACAAATACAATATCAGCAACATTTAAGATGGAATACGGATTGGTTTTGATTCCATAGGGTTGTACTGGAAAACCTTCGTCGTCAATTTTAAGGATGGAGGGCCCGGTATAGGCCAAGTGCATCCAAACAGAACCCGATCCAGGGCCACCATTAAATGAAATAACCAAAGGGCGCATAGGCTTTCGATCTATGTCGGTTCGTTCATAATAGGTATAATGTACGGCAGCAATAGTTCCACCGTCCTCATCCCAAACGGGTTGGGTTCCTGTGGTGGCTTGAAAAGTTATTTTTTGACCTTTAATGATTGTTTGATGTTGGGAGGTGACCACTTTATCAATTTCAATAGATCTATCTTGTCCCGAAAGGTATTCTCCCCATAGGAGGCTAATAGAAAAGAGTATATATTTCATAATTATGTAGTTAAGTCTTAATTTGAAAAAGCTACTTAATTATAAATCTATAAAATCTAATAGTAATTCATCTTAAAGATCTATGAAAGAATGATAGGGTAGATGAACGGTTTGTATTTGATTTGTTTTAAAATGATAATACTTAAGAAGGGCAGCTGGGGGAATTTGAAATCATCTCAGTGAGAATACTAAAACTAACAAAATTTAAAATTATTCAAAAGTTTCATGAACATAATTACTGATCTTATGATACAACGCTTCAGCTGCAAACTCATTAGTGGGTTGCATCATTTCGTTTTGGGTAGGAAAACGGAGTTCAGTTATTGGTATCTCATCAGGAATGGCCCTTTTGTCTCCTTGAAAGGACGACATCCAAATGTAGTTCCACTCGTATTCCCCATTCACCTCACCCATATCTAGCAATTTACCCGTTGCTACATCAAAAATTTTATAGGTTGCTGATAAAATTGCATTCGAAAACTTTTGATTCAATTGTGCTGTGGCTGAAACATCACCTTTTATCGAACGTGTGCGTTCTTTACCATTATTATTGATGTATTTTTCTTCTCCAATGACGACCCTTTCTGTGAATTCTTGAAGATAAGGCTGTGCCATTTGTCGATCGACGTCTGCCCGATCGATACTTCCCACACATAAAACATCTGCGCCAAGTAATCTTCCAAAATTAGGCGCATCAGAAGGGTTCATAATTTCAGACTCCCTCAAGCCATTTTCTAACATGAGGGCATTCATTTGCGTTCGATCTAAAACCTCAAAGAATTCAAATTGCTTGGAATCAGTAATAAATTTTTTTAATACACTATTGACAATGAGATCACCCAATTGGCTAAAATCTCCTCCTGATTTAAATGTAGTAAACCCCATTCTCGTAACAGCTAATTTTTTTAAATCGGCATATTTTTTCTCAGCATCTAGGTAATTGGGTATGTATTCGTGAGCCCATTTAAAATGTTTGGCAGCTTCTTTATTAGATTTTTTTTGATTTTTTTTAGCCAAATGGATACCTTTTTCATAATGCATTGTTGCAGCCATTTGAAGACTTTCTTCAAACAATATTTTGGAGGCATTTATTTGATTTTCATAGGTCTCAATCTGTATGATTATGTCAGTATCTCTTCTTTTAACCGCTTTGAACTTATCAGGATGTAGATCATTCAAAACATCACAATATCGATTCATGACTCGGTATATGTTGAGTATATCAGTACGCTGAGTCACGGTCTGATCACTGACAAACGAGATAGATTTCTTTTGTAAAGCAGTTATTTTTTGTAAATTTTTGTTGATTGTGTTGGTGTAGTGGCTTATTAAAAAATTTTGCGCCTTAGAAACCTGCTTTTTATTTTCTGCCTTTTGCAAGGCCTGAGCAGTATGAACAAGTCCATCGTTATAAGCCCCTTTTTTAAAAGATTTCTTGGCTGCTTTATTAGAAATCTTGGCACTTTTTCCTTCAGTGATATCATGAGACTTCAACGAATAATTAGGCTGTCCTTTCAACTTTAAAAACATGAACATCCCTATGAAAAGGATCAATAACGTCTTTGATATTTTCATTTATTAAGTTGAATTTGAATTTAAGCTTTTATTTGTTAGCTGATAAAGGTAGATTAATTATTTATCAATTTAAGAGGGCATTTCTTTTATGAGGTACCATCAGTTGAAATTGCATCTTTTTATATTGAAAATGTATGATTGAATGGGTATCTATTTTTGTGTAATAATTTTTGAAATGGATGTTTTATTTAATGAAATCTCCTTGGCTGACAAACCTTTTAATTCATGAGGGAAAACCAACCAATTATGTGTTGTTCTCAAATAAAAATCAGGTTGAATAGATGTGAGATTTCGTGTAGGCTTGTACCAAGGGCAAGCAATCTTACATCCTTGTGGCTGTAGATCGATATTTTTATTTGCTAATTCTCTTAACAAAGCAGCGATACTGCGTCCCGTATCCAATACATCATCGACGATGAGTATTTTTTCACCAAATTTGATAGTGTCAAGAAGGTCTGACAATCCTTTAATACGGATTTGCTTTTTTTGCTGATCTATATCGGTATAAGATGATATTTTGACAGGATGGTGTTGACTTTCAACTCCCAGGTAATCAAAATATTCATGTATAGCAATAGCGATAGGGCTCCCACCTCGCCAAATACCTATGATATGATCTGGACGATAGCCAAAATCAAAAACTTTCTTAGCCAACAAGAAGGAATCTTGCAATAGGTCTTCAGCCGAAATATAATGTTTCTTCACAATTAAATTATTTACAGAGCGACTTGGTATACGTCATAAAAAAACAAACTTAGCTATGAATAGGATGGCGATGAGGTACAGTGCCAGAGAGCATTGATCTTTTCTTCCTGACGCTATTTTAATGGCAACATAACTCATAAACCCTATGCCCAAGCCATCAGCAATAGAATAACTCAAAGGCATCATGATGGCCGTTAGGGTGGCAGGTATGTATTCTGTCAGATCTGTCCAGTCCAGATCTTTCAATGATTGTATCATGGTGGTGCCCACGAACAACAATGCAGCATTTGTGGCAAAGGACGGGATGCTTTGCGCAAGAGGAGCAAAAAGTAAGCAGAGGATAAAAAGCCCAGAAGTTACCACTGCTGTGAGGCCCGTCCTTCCACCTGCTTTAATGCCTGCGGCACTTTCAATATAACTTGTCGTAGATGATGTGCCTAGGGCGGCACCGGCCACAGTAGCTGTAGAATCTGCTAATAATGCTTGCTGAAGCCTGGTGAGTTTACCGGCCGAATTAAGTAAATTTGCCTGGGTTCCTACCCCTATTAATGTACCGGCAGTATCAAAAATATCTACCAAGAGTAAAGTCAAAATCACGGTGATCATGGATCCGTTCAAAGCTGCTGAAAGATCCATTTTCATCAAAACAGGGGCGATACTGGAGGTAACGATATAATACCTTCAAAGACTACCAAATCCATCGCCCAGCCTAGAAGGGTTATGGTCAAAATTCCGATAATCAGGGCACCCTTGACCCCTCGTGCAGTCAAACCAACTATAAATGCGAAGCCTATTAGGGTAAAAAGGCTAGACATTGAGGATAGGTCACCCAAGGTTAGGAGGGTGGAGCTTTGGGCCACAATGATATGGCTTCCCTTTAAGGCGATAAGAATGATGAAAAAACCAATCCCCGCTGAGATACCTAATTTTAGAGATTTTGGGATGGCATTAATTATTTTTTCTCTCAGCGAAAGAATACTGATGATCATAAAAATAATTCCGGAGATAAAAACAGCACCTAATCCTGATTGCCAAGTATGGCCCATTCCCAGTACAATGCCATAAGTAAAAAACGCATTTTGTCCCATTCCGGGCGCTAAAGCCACAGGATAATTGGCATAGACGCCCATAATCAAAGAGCCCAAGGCCGCAGCCAAGCAAGTGGCGACAAATACCGCTCCGAAATCCATACCTGTTTCTGATAAAATGCTGGGATTGACTACGGTGATATAGACCATGGTTAAAAAGGTCGTTACTCCTGCTAATACTTCATCCTGGATCGTTGTATCATTCGCTTCCAATGAAAAATAACGGGTCAAATATTTTTGTACCTTAGTATGTATTTGTACTTTCAAAATATAAAGCCCAATATCTTATTTTTTTGTCTAAAAATTTAAATCTAGTGACATTTTTTAAATCTAGTGACATTTCAAATGAATCATTCCATGGCCTAAGTAGGACGTTCCTTTATTGAGATCAAGTTAAAATCAATACTCACAGCAAAGATTTTAATTTCTCGGTAGTTATGTTACCGCCACAAATGATGATGACTACCGTTTGATTTTCCAATTCAGCGGCTCTTTTGAAGAAGCTCGCTAAGGCCACTCCAGCGGCACCTTCAATAATTTTATGGTGCTTATCTACCATATACTTTATGGCTAGTCCGATTTCACTTTCTGATGTGAGTTCATAATTATGGATTAATTTTCTACAGATATCAAAAGTGATGGCGTCAGACTCCAATCCTCCAGCTGATCCATCTGAGAGTGTAGGTAAAGGAGTTTCCATAAAAACGACTTCGCCTTTTTTAACGCTGAGATACATTTCCGGGGAGTTTTCAGGCAGACATCCGATGATTTTAGTTTTGGGACTCGCCTGATGTAACCATGTGGCCACACCGGACATCATGCCACCACCACCAATACAGCCAAGTACAGCATCAATCGAAGCCAATTGAGAAGTCATTTCTAAGGCCAAGGTCCCTTGGCCAGCAATAACATCGGGGTCATTATAGGGAGAGATCCAGGTTTGCCCAGAAGCCTTTGCAAATTTCATGGCGTATAATTCTGTTGTCAGTGCATCTGCTCCATGAAATTTCAGTCCAACTTTGTAGGCTTTTAACGCTTCAACTTTAGATGGCTCGGCATTCGTAGGTAAAAAAATAGTACCCTCAGCATTTGCTATTTCAAGGGCTCGAGCGAATCCTTGCGCATGGTTTCCCGTTGAGGCGGTGATCAATCCTTTGGCTTTTTCGGATGAAGAAAGGCCTAACATTTTATTCAATGCACCTCTTGCCTTGAAAGATCCCGTATATTGTTCACTTTCTAGTTTAAGATAGACCTGACCCTTATTCAGGGCACTTAAATATTTCGAGTAGAACAGAGGCGTTTGGAGCACTTGACCCGATATCCGTGCAGCGGCTTTTTTGATGTCAATTTGCATAAACCAATATTGCTCAAAAAAACTATTAAAAAAAACATATCATTTAATTTAAAAAGAAGTGGAGCTCACTTTCACGATAAAAGCTCTAAATATACTTTTGTTCTACCGTTAAAGTTGGTAAGAATGGCCATGAAAGGGCATAAGGTTTTGCAGGATTGTGTTTGGTAACTATGTTTGCTGTGAAGCAAGGCGTTTACAATGCTTCTAAAATATTTAAATCTATGGAACTTTTTGCTATTGATAGTCAACAAAACCGGTTGCCTTATGATGGCTGTGCGTATTATTACGGACCTATAATAGACCCTAGAGCAACCACCAGTTATTACGATATTCTGAGGTCTGAAATTGATTGGAGAAATGATGAAGCTATTATTTTTGGTAAACGCATCATTACCAAACGAAAGGTAGCTTGGTATGGAGATGCACCTTATGCTTATACCTACTCAAAGGTAACCAAGCACGCATTGTCTTGGACCCCCACCCTTGAAGCGATCAAAGGGCTTGCTGAAGAAAAAGCACAGGTTAAATTCAATTCATGTCTACTCAATCTTTACCATACTGGGACAGAAGGTATGGCATGGCATAGCGATGGAGAGAAAGAGCTGGTCAAGCATGGAGTCATTGCCTCGATGAGTCTTGGTGCAGAACGTAAGTTTGCTTTCAAGCATATTAGGACCAAAGAAACGGTCTCTATTTCCCTTCAATCTGGAAGTCTGTTGACGATGCAGGATCAGACCCAAGATTATTGGCAGCATCGCTTACCCCCAACTAAAAAAGTGACGACGCCTCGTATCAATTTGACATTCCGGCAGATGAGAGCTCAGGCACCTGTTTTGAATACTTGATTTGATGATCTCTGATGAATAAATAAATTTTACACCAAAATAACTCATAGTCTGATGAAGTTTCATGAGAGGGGTTCAAAAATTTATTTGATAGATTTCTACAATCAAATGGAGATATTCGAGAGATCTTCACCCACCTCGATTCATGGGGTCTATAAAATAGGTTAGGCTGCGGAGTATGAAAACTTATGTTTAGTATCTTCCAGAGAGCAATCTTATTAATAAACCATTCATGTAAATTAAAAGTCTAAAAAAGTCGGTAATCATGCATGATAAGTCTTCATGATTATCTTTGAAGAGAAAAATTTTATATTATGAATAGCTATATAATTCTTGGAGGTCTTGTCATTTTCTCGTTGATCGCTTGCTCACCCACCCACGAGACGCGAATTCAAACTTTTCAGCGCATAGATACAGAAGTAAAAGCCAATGCTCAGGCTTATGCTACATTAGGAGAAGCTACGTCGACCATTGGTCATCGTTTGACAGGTTCCACTAATGGAGCGCAGGCAGAAACTTATATGTATGAAAAATTCAGATCTTATGGCTTTGAAGATGTAGCCTATCAGCCTTTCGAGGTGGAAGCCTGGTCACGAGGAGATGTGTCATTGAGTCTTGACGGAGTCATTATACCTGTGGTTACTTTAGGACATTCCCCCGTGGTGTCCAGCGTGTCGGGTCAGGTAGTAGATATGGGCAATGGATTAGCAATGGATTATCTGGCCTCTCCGGAGGCTGTGAAAGATAAAATTGCCCTGGTTTATATATCCATCTTGCCAGACAGTGACCCCGACTTGAATAATCTTCACAGAAGTGAAAAAACTGCATTGGCCATTCAATATGGTGCGACGGGAGTTATTATTATTAATCAAGTAGCAGGTGGCGTTTTACTTACGGGCACTGCTTCGGTAACGGGGGAAATGTTGGATATACCTGCGGTATGCATAGGTAAAGAAGATGGATTTTCGCTCAAAGAGAAGCTCAAAGCACGAGCGGTCACGGCGAGCATTGAGATGACCAATAATAGTGATTTGATCAATGCGCGAAATGTGGTGGCTACCTTGAGGGGATCGACATTACCTGACGAAATCATTGTATTGGGGGGCCACTTAGATTCTTGGGATTTAGCGACAGGAGCCATCGACAATGGGATTGGTTCCTTTGCCGTTTTGGATATTGCTAGGGCTTTTATGGCCAATGGACTGCAACCAAAACGAACCCTAAAATTTGTGCTGTTCATGGGAGAGGAACAGGGATTATTTGGTTCGCGATATATGGTAGATTTGTTCAGTCAAGCAGGTACTATGGATCAAATCAAATATATGTTTAATTTGGATATGTCAGGGAATCCCAAAGGCATCAATGCGGGTGGAAAAATAGCTGATATGAATTTTTTTAAGGAGCTGAACATTGAGATACAGCAAATTGATACCGCCTATGATGGGAGCTTTTCAAACCGTTCAGGATTACATAGTGACCATCAGATGTTTATGTTAGAAGGCGTGCCGATTCTAGGTGTGATCTCTGATTTAGATCCGTCTATTTATGGTTGTTATCACTCTGATTGTGACGATTTTGATCTGGTTAATGAGTCCCATATCACCAATACTTCCCGATTTGGAACCATGATGTTATACGCTTTGGCCGATGCGGACAAATTACCTGCCACGAAGATGGATAGTGAAACTAACAGACAGTTTATGATAGATAATAACTTAAAAGAAAAATTAATAATTGGTGGTGATTGGCGTTGGGAAACGGAATAATTAGTCCCATTTAGTTAGCTTCTTTAGGCTGGGCATCTTCCTCAATGGATCGGGGGGTGTAGTAGAATTTAGGTGTCAAGCGAGCCGAATTGAGATCTCTCCAATTTTCGATATCCAAAGTAAATCCAATGATACCACAGGTAGGCAAATTATTTATACCATTTATATGAAAGCAATTGATCAACGAAGTCAATTCTGGATTGTGACCAAAAATGGCTAAAACATCAGTTTCAACAGTGCTTCTAATAATGTCTAATAATGTTTGTTGATCGGCATGATAAAGGGCATTATTCAATGTAAGTTTGTTCTCGTCGATGCCCCATGCGTCCGCCATGAATAAGGCCGTATAAAACGCCCTACTGGCTGGGCTAGTGATGATTTGATCGGGAGGTTCTATATATTTAGCTAGGTGTTTCCCCATCTTCAGGACTTGTTTCCGTCCTCTGCTTCCTAGGGGTCGATCGTGATCTTTGAGCACATTGAAATGCCAAGATGATTTAGCATGCCTAACGATGTAGAGTGTTTTCATGAATCAAATTTCATTAAAAACCCATTTTACAAATAGTTATCTGTAATTAACAGGCCTCGTAACAAACCAAAAAAACCTGAAATGATCATTCATTTCAGGTTTTTTTACAAAATATCTTTATTAGAGCTTACTGAATTCTTGGAGAATAGTATCCTCCTCGGTGTATAAGCTACCTTTTAATAGAGTTTCACTAACAACATCAATTTCAAAATCCCACTCATAACTGTCTCCATATCCATTCGTCCAGCCGATAGAGATAGTTTCATCTGCTGAATCAAACTCCCAAGTACCTTCATATAAATCATTGACAGGATTTTGTGGATTATCGGAATATGAAAAAACTTGCCATTTTTTAAAATCGCCACCGCACTCAAATGCATAAACAATCGCGTAGGTATACTCTTCTCCAAAATCATTGGTATATATCTGTCCTTGAATCGTTACCTCATCTTCTTTTAGTAGTTGCCAACTGCCTCCTAAAAGTGCTTCATCACCTGTACAATCAGGTATAGCCTCATCTTCTCCACAGCCTAACAAGAAAAGAGTGCTTACTGCCGCGGCAGGGGCTATGTGTTTGAGATTATGCTTCACTGCTCATAAATTTGATGTTTAATCATCGCAAATCTACAATTTTTTCTACTTTATCCAAAAATTCAGATTGGGGTTGGCCATGATGCTTTTATCATATCATTCGTCATTCTCAATCAAAATACCTGGGACTTGAATATCGAATAACAATTTTAAGGAAAACATTTCTCTAATATTATCTCTATAGGAAATACCTCTCAAAGGTTTCCACATGCTTCCGCGACGAATAAGGCCGTATAAAAGGCTCTGCTGGCTGGGCTGCTTGTGATTTGATTGGGAGACGTTACATGTTTAGCAAAGTATTTCCCTATCTTCATGATTTGTTTCCTTCCTATACTTCCTAGTGGTCGATCAAGCTATTAGAACAAGTTGAAATTCCAAGATGATTTGGCATGCCTTAAAATGTAGCGTATTTTCATGAATTAAATTTCGTGAAAATCTATATTAAAGATAGGCGGCCATAAATAATTATCTGAAATGGACTGGAATTAAACAAAAAAGCCTGATATAAATATTCATATCAGGCTTTTTTGTTTAATTCCGTTATATTTTTTCGAACTCTAGGGCAGTTGTATCTGACTCAGTGTACAACGTGCCTTTCAAAATAGTCTCACTAACAGACTCGATATCAAAATCCCACTCATAGGCAAAGTCATCACTCTCCCAGCTAATACCTATCGTTCCATCAGCTGCAGTAAAATCCCAGCTACCTTCATATTCATAAATTATAGGATTTTGCTCATCGTCGGTATAAGTATAGATTTCCTTAATATCAAAATCGCCACCACATTCAAAAGCATATATTAACGAATAGGCATATTGATCTCCGTCCTCATTTGTGAAAAGTGAGTCTGAGATAGTACCACCATCTTCTTTAGTAAGCTTCCAGCTACCTCCAAGAAGTGCTTCGTTACCCGTTGTGCCCTCACAAGGGTAATCTGCAGCCTCAACTACATCGTCATCTCCACAACCTACCAAAAAAAGTGTGGTTACTGCGGCGGCAGGAACTAAGTATTTAAGATTATTTTTCAAAATAGAATAATTTAATGATTTTAATCAACAAATCTATTGAATTGATTTTAGTAAACAAAGTTATTGTTTTTTTTGCTTTATCCAAAAGTTTAAATTTGGATCAGCCATTATGCTTTTATCATGAGACTCATCATTTTCAACCAAAATACCTGGAACTTGAACATCAAATAATAATTTCAAGGAAAATATTTCTCTAATATTATCTGTATAAGAGATACCTCCCATGGGTTTACCTGTAGTACGGTTGAGGATATAAATACCGCAGTAACTATCTTCTACAGAAAAAGGAAGGCCTTTGAAGGTAGTCGTCTCCTCTCTCAATTTAGAAGTACCCACAATTAAAAAATCGTCATGCACAACCAATCCTCTGAGAAAGCTATCTATTTTGGAAATAAGTGTCACTTTTTTGGTATTCAAGTCATAACATTTGATTTCACCTGTTCCTGAAAGGAGAAAATAAATTTTATCATCAAAAGAAACCGGTGAATGTGGCATAGCTAATTGATCAAGTAGTACTTTTCCTGTTTCAACTTCCATTAGTAAACCGGTTTCTTTGGGTGTTTTTTTCCACCCAAAAGAGGTGTTAGTGGTATCAAACATCGTCACAAAAGCAGGTTTACCATCCTTCATAGCCATACCATTTAAATGACACCGGTCTTCGGGTAAAAGTTCAGTGATAAAATCAGGTTTCCAGTACAGTTCAAAATGTTTATCAGCACTGACTTTACTGATACAGGAAAACATGGTATTGATGAAATATAGTTCGTTTTCTGCTCCAAACTCAATTTCATGGGTATCCAAATAACCCGTGTGGTATTTCACTTGTGGAATAAAAAGCTGATCATATCTACTCTTTTTTTCAGGATAAGAAAGCGCTAAAACTTCATTACTAGCAAACACATTGATTGAAGTTCTACTGGCCACGGCGAGTTTCATTTTATTTTTATCTATGGCAATGCCCATGGGTCTTTTGAAGTTTTTGGCATATTTTATAATTGTTTTTCCATTTAAGGAACTGATGAAGATCAATTTTCCTGCCTGATAGGTGCTGAATACCAGTGTTGCTTTGATTCTGTTCAGCGTTTTAGGTAAGTTTTCAGAGTAAAAGAAGAAAGGATTATTTATTTTGGTCATTTTTCTTTTGAGGATATGTTTTACTAAATCATTTAATTTGGAAGATAGAAATCAAAGGTCAAATCGTTCATACATTTAAAGTGGTTTTTTGGACATTTTTCAAAACCAATTTTAGAACAAGGACGACATTTAAGTTGTGTATTTTCAAAAACTATGAAGGTAGTCCGGTAGGGGTACATGCCAAACTTTGGCGTTGTATTCCCCCAAATGGAGAAGATATGTTTTTTAAATGCAGCCGCTACATGCATCAGCCCAGTATCATGTGTAAAAACAAAATTTGCATTTTTAATTAATGAAGCAGATTGATTCAAGTTGAATTTGCCGCAGGCATTGAATATGACCGCTTTTTTCCCTAGTTTCAACTCGATATCTTCTTCACTCAGTGTTTGAGCGCTCTTCTTTTCAAAGAATTTATAAATTTGATCACCCACGGATTTGTCGCGCTCATCTCCAAGTAGGATGATGGGTTTGTTGATGCGGTCACACAATTCAATCAAACGGTCAAGTGGCAGTCTTTTGGTGTAGTAGGTGGCTCCAATAACGACAGCGATGTATCCATTTTGATGGGTAACGGGAAGCCAGTTATTTTGAACTTCATCTTTTTCGGGGATAAAATAATCTAAGCCTAAGGTGTCAGGTTTAATATGTAATGGAGCCAGTGTGGCCAGGTATCGATCTACGATATGTAGATTGGGTAATCGATCAATTTTAAGGTTAGTATACAACCATTTTTTGATATTAAGTTTATCATATTTATAAGCTTCGACTCCCAATCTTTTTTGAATTAACAAAGTTCTTAAGTTGTGATGCAGGTCAATGATGAGGTCAAATTTTTCTGCTTTTAATTCGGTTATTAGATCACTCTCTTTGTTTGTCAATTGATGAATTCGATCTATATATGGATTTTCTTCAAGTAGTTTAGCATATCGTTCTTTGGTTGCAAAATGGATTTTCACATCCTCAATTTGTGTTTTTAATGCCCTAATTACAGGAGTGGTTAGGATAATATCACCAATAGAGGAAAACCTAAGAATTAATATTTTCATAAAATTATTTTGATGGGTAAAGATAGCCATTTGAAATGCTTTTTTATTTTCTTAGGGATAAAATAGGTATTCAAAATGAGGATAGACTAACTTTAAATTATTCTTTCATTACGATGTCCCTGCTTAAAGTTAAAAAGTAAGACAGCATGGTGTTATCCTGATTTAACCTGTGATGAAATCTAATAAATACGTAGAGCAAAAGTATTGAGCTTTGTATTCATTGATAGGATAAAAATGATCGATCAGGAGTTTTGGCTGCCACCCATGGCCATGCTATGGTTTTAATAAGGGGAGTATGAGGTCATTATTTAAGCTCATAATAGATGTTAAGAGTTGCTATTTACATACACATTTTCTTAATTGCCTTAGTGGTGGAAGCTCAAATGGATATTCAAGCTACTACGGGTGGTCATTTGGTCAATTCGGCACAATTTATTTTGCCAATATCCAATGAGATTCAAGACGTTCATGTAATCTATGCCACAAAGAATGGCATTGTTTTGTGGGTCAATAATTTCAACAAATTTGGAGATGCTCAATCGGCAGGGTCACTCATACATCTAGACACTGCTTTGACGGTATATAGGGAAACACCGTTTTTTGTACCCTTGGAGTATACATTATTGGGATGGGATCATTCTTTAGATCAGATTCAGCTTCTTTTTTCAAGAAAACAGTATGAAAAAGATCTTTTTTCGGTTTTTAAAATAAATCTAAATACGGGATCTTCCGAAGAGCAAAAAATATCCACAGTTTTCCCTATTGAAGTAACACATTTTGAGGCATTAAATGATTTCATTCTTGTAGGGGGTACGACGAACCATAAGCCTGTTGTCGTGACCTTTAATAAAAGTAATAATCCTCAAGTAGTCCCGGGAATATATGGGAATGAAAATGAAATAGTGAATATATCAATTGACGATTTGAGCGGTATTTTTTCTGTAATAATGGCAGAAAAAAATAGAACAAAAAATTCGGGTTTAACCATTTATAGTTACTCGCGAGAAAACCAACAATTATTTAAAAATAAGGGAGTGGCTACTCGAGGCAGAAATTTACTCAATGGAACGGTGATAGCTCCATTAGAAAATTCACGCTATTTGGCAGGAAGCTTTTCTAGCAATGGAACGAGGCTGAGTAAAGGCTTGTTCATTTCCAAATTTACAGGAGACCAACGGAGTTTTCTCAAATATTATGATTTTGCCTATTTTGAGCATTTTTTCGAATTTATGGGGTTAGCTCAAGAGCAAAAGTTAAAGGATCGCATTAAAAGAAAAACGGAGGAGGGAAAGAAAATAAATTTAAATTATCGCGTAATCATTAATGAGATGATACATAACAAAGGACAGCTTATTTTGTCAGGAGAGGTGTATTATCCCCAAAATACAGATATTCAAACCTTTATACCTAGTTCAAACTTAGATCATATCCAATATTCCAATTCAGGATTTAATTATACGCATTCCTTTGCGGTGACCTTTGATGAGGAAGGGAATATGCTTTGGGACCACAGCTTCCCTATGCAGGATATGTTTTTTATGAGTTTAGGAAAAAAAAGGGCAACATTCCATTCGGTTTTTGATAGACTTGAAGTTTACACCTTAAATAAAAATAAGATCAGGGCAAGAATTTTTAAGGGTCAAGAGATTGTCGAGCATGAGCTTGAGATTCTTGTATCGCTAGGTGTTGATGCGGATAAATGGATGTGGGAAAATCCAGAAATAGAATCTGTCATATCATGGTACGATCAGTTTATTTTAGCTTTTGGAAAGCAGCAAATATTGTCTTCTTCGAATAGGAACACCTCATTTAAAGAGATATTTTACTTAAATAAAATTCACTATGTAGGTAAAGAGGATATTTAATAGGGATAATCTTTTATATTTGCATTATTTCAGATGCAAAAGCGACTGCTCTTAGATAGCCAACTTCTTCAAATTACAATTCAAAGATTGTGTCAGCATCTTATTGAAAACCATAATGATTTTTCCTCAGCGGTAATTTTAGGTCTACAACCTCGAGGCGTATTTTTGGCCGATAGAATTCAAAAAATCATTCAAGAACTTGAAGGTTGTCACGTAGAAGTAGGCTACTTAGATACCACTTTTCACAGAGATGATTTTCGTAGGCGGGGCATTCCCAAAAAAGCCAGTGAAACGCGCGTGCCTTTCTTGATTGAAGGTAAAGATGTGATTTTAGTTGATGATGTGCTATTTACAGGTAGATCTGTACGGGCCGCCATGGATGCCATGATTTCATTTGGTAGGCCGAAAAAAGTAGAATTATTGGTCTTGATTGATCGGTTACATACGCGGCAGTTACCCATTGAGGCTAATTATGTGGGTAAGCAAGTCAACACTTTGGCTTCGCAATATGTCGAAGTAGGACTCAAAGAACAAAATGGTGATGATTCTATATGGTTAATGAATATCGAAGCCGAATGAATCAATTGATAAAAAACAATCTACTAGGAATCAAGGAGTTAAGTCTTGAGGAAATAGAACTAATTTTTGAAACTGCAGATAACTTCAAGGATGTGATTAATCGACCGATTAAAAAAGTTCCCTCCCTGCGAGATGTGACCATTGCTAATATTTTTTTTGAAAACTCGACAAGAACCCAATTGTCTTTTGAGTTGGCAGAAAAAAGACTAAGTGCCGATGTAGTCAATTTCAGTTCATCTAGCAGCTCAGTTAAGAAGGGGGAGACGTTGTTAGATACGGTCAATAACATACTTTCGATGAAGGTCGATATGATTGTCATTCGTCATTCGAGTCCGGGAGCTCCTCATTTCTTGGCCAAACACGTTAATTCAAAGATCGTGAACGCGGGAGATGGAACGCATGAGCATCCGACACAAGCTTTATTAGATGCATATTCCATTCGAGAACGTTTGGGCAGTATTGAAGGGAAAAAGGTCGTGATCGTAGGGGATATCTTGCACTCAAGGGTAGCCTTATCTAATATTTTTGCCTTACAAAAACTGGGTGCCGAAGTGATGGTTTGTGGTCCGGCAACTTTATTGCCAAAATACATCAGTGCCTTGGGCGTTAAAGTAGAATTAGACATACGAAAGGCGTTGAATTGGTGTGATGCCGCTAATATTCTACGCATTCAACTCGAGCGACAGAGAAGGTCTTACTTTCCATCGCTTCGAGAATACAGCTTGTACTACGGTGTGAATAAAGAAATGATCAGCGCGCTAGATAAAGAGATCATTATTTTGCACCCCGGCCCAATTAACCGAGGTGTTGAGATCACCTCAAGCGTGGCAGATGCCGACAATGCCTTGATATTAGATCAGGTAGAAAATGGTGTGGCCATTCGGATGGCTGTTTTATATCTATTGGCCAGTAAATTAGAATAATTAGAGTCCTGTGTAGTTGAAGGGTGTAATTACTCTTAATTCTGCTTTGATATTTTCGGAAATGTCAAGAGATTCAATAAACGCTTGGATGGTGGACTCAGTAATGACTTCATTTTTACGGGTCAGGCTTTTCAAGGCCTCATAGGGAGACGGATAGGCTTCTCTTCTTAAGATCGTTTGAATAGCTTCTGCGACGACTGCCCAATTTTGATTGAGATCCTCTTTGATAGCCTCTTCGTTGCATTCTAGTTTTTTCCAACCCTTGACCAATGAGTGTAAAGAAATCATCGAATGTGCCATGGGGACTCCTATATTTCTCAATACGGTAGAATCTGTCAAGTCTCGTTGAAGTCTTGATATAGGAAGTTTGACTGCGAGATGTTCATACAAGGCATTGGCCATACCTAAGTTTCCTTCTGCATTCTCAAAATCTATGGGATTTACTTTATGAGGCATGGCAGAAGAACCCACCTCATTTTTCATTATTTTTTGCTTAAAATAGCCCATAGAAACATAGGACCAGACGTCTCTACTTAAGTCAATGAGTATGGTGTTAATACGCTTTAGTCCATCAAATAACGCAGCCAAATGGTCATAATGCTCGATTTGAGTCGTTGGATGGCTCCGTTTAAGCTCCAATACATCATTTACAAATTGATGTGCAAATTGATGCCAATCTATCTCAGGATAGGCCACATGGTGTGCATTAAAATTACCCGTGGCCCCACCAAACTTAGCGGCATGAGGTACCTCTTTTAATAAGGTCATTTGCTCATTGAGTCGAATAAGATAAACTTCAATTTCTTTTCCCAATTTTGTTGGGGATGCTGGCTGACCATGGGTTCTGGCAAGTAAGGGAATCTCTTGCCAGAGATCAGCAGACTGCTTTATCAAGGCCATGAATTCATCCAACAAAGGTAAAACAGCTTCAGAAAGCGCTTCTTTAACGGACAAGGGAATGGCGGTATTATTGATGTCTTGAGAGGTCAATCCAAAATGGATGAATTCTTTATGAGGTGCCAAACTAAGGGCATCAAAATGATCTTTAATGAAGTATTCAACTGCTTTGACATCGTGATTGGTAACCGATTCAATTTCTTTTATTTTAAGAGCATCTGCTTCTGTGAAATTTCTGTAGATATTCCTTAAGGCATCAAATTGACTAGTATCGACATTCTTTAATTGGGGTAAAGGCAGTTCACAAAGCCTTATAAAATATTCTATTTCTACTTTCACACGATATTTGATGAGGGCAAATTCTGAAAAGTAGTTAGAGAGAACTTTTACTTTGTTGTGATAACGGCCGTCTATAGGTGAGATCGCATGGATAGAATGATTTTTGCTCATGTAAATAAATGTATGTTACAAAAATACGGAATCCCAATGATTTGCAACCACCATACTATGGAATTACCTTTACCATTCAAATAAAGATTTTTAAAACAATGGTTTTTGGTTTATTTAAAAAAGATAAAAAAAATAAAAAAGGGAATGAAAGGTATGTGGATCTTACAATAAAAGAAATTGTAAAAATCACAGATGACGCAGTCAATCTCGTGTTTGACACATTAGATCAAGATTTCTCGTACCAGTCAGGTCAATTTATAACGCTGATTGATGAGGTCAAAGGTGTTAAAATTAGGCGGGCCTATTCTTTGTGCTCAGCACCAAATATAGATGTACATCCGGCAGTGACTGTAAAAAGAGTGGCCAATGGTGTAATGTCTAATCATATCAATGATACTTATCAGATAGGCCAGAGACTCAGGGTTATGGAAGCGATGGGTACTTTTACTACCCGTTTTGATGGTGAAAAATCAAGACAACTGGTATTGATTGGAGGAGGATCTGGAATTACACCCCTCTATTCTATCGTTAAGTCGGCTCTTCATTTAGAACCCAAAACAGGGGTGCTACTTGTTTACGCAAACAAATCATCTGCGGATATCATATTTAAGGAAGACTTAAATAAATTAAGTAAACAGTTTCAAAATTTTCATTGGATTAATATTTTGGAACAAGAAGATGCAATAACACCGGCAGATTACCTGGGTAGGGCTACAGAGCCCTTGGTGCACACCATTCTTGAGCAATCAAATGTGAGTACGCAAACCCATTATTTCATTTGTGGTCCCGATCCGATGATGAAAATTATTCAGTCTGGGTTGGATCAATTTGGAGTTCTACCTAAACAAATTCAAATAGAAAGATTTGTAGGTAAGCATCTTGGCGAGAATTTGAAGGGCTCAAATGAAGTCAATGTATCTATTCTTTTGGATGGAACGAACCATGAGCTGAAAATAGATGGTGATCAGCCCATTTTAGATCAAGCACTTTTGGCTGGAATTGACATGCCCTATTCATGTAAAAGTGGTTTTTGTACCGCTTGTCGTGGCAAGGTATTGTCAGGAAAAGTTGATATGAAAGATGCTGATGGCCTTTCTGAAGAAGAAATTGCAGAAGGGTTCGCACTGTTGTGCGTGGGCCGTGCCTTGACACCAGATTTGCAGCTATCTCTCGAATGAATCGCTATTTTTTTATATTTTTACGAGAGGTAAATAGGGAAGTATACATATTTTATGTTTAATAATTGGGTAGCATTTTACCAAAAGGTTTCATTATTTTTCAATGCTATCATTGCGATTTCATTTCTTCCATTTTGTTGGTTGTTATTGGAAATGGAGGCTGAGGGGAATCAAGCTGATTTGCTCTCAGATCAAAGCAAGTGGACCGTTAGATTGATTGCTTTTACTTTAGTGTTTCTTCTCTTATTTTTTTCAGTAAAAATTACAAAAAAGGGATTAAAATCGGTTTCGTCTGAGGCTGTAGTTTCAGCTAAACTATCCTCATTTTACCATATTTATATTAAAAAGTTCATGTTCATGGAACTAGCGGCCATCACTGCTTTAGTCGCCATTTATGTATTGAGAGATTATTTTTTCGTTTTTATTTATTTAGGGATCTTGGTGTGGTTCTCACTCATTCGCCCCACGTACAATTATGTCGTAGATAAACTCAAATTAAGTGCTTCTGAAAGGAAACAGCTGGAATCACAAATAGATTTTTAGAAATGCGGCCAGTTCGGGGCCTTTTCAGTTAAAAAATCATCGATCAATGCCTCATATTTTTGGGGATGATCCTTCATATCTTTACAGTGCTTAGACCCCCAATTGGTATGATGAAAAATAGCATATTTATGATTTAATTTTTTATTGATATCTACAGACTGCCAAGAGGACGTCTGATCATCCGATTGGGAGTGTATGAGTAATGTAGGTACGCGTATTTCTGAGGCCAATGCTTCAATATTTGCCTCATCCAGATCAAATTGTGCCCGCCATTGCACTAAGAAATAGGTGATGGGATAAAATATTTCGATCCAACTTCCGTAACGTCTCAAAGCCCGCTCATTTACCGCAGATTTAATGTCTCGATAAGGAGAATCAGCCAATATAAAACCGACTTCTGGAGTGACTGAACTGGCTGCCAATACCGCCGCAGCACCCCAAGATTTCCCAATCCATCCAATTTGATCGAGCGACAGCTCCGACTTATGCATCAGGACTTCAGAGAATGCCAGATGGTCTTTGCGTTCTAAGATGCTCCAAGTACCTAATGATCCACCACTTTCTCCATGCCCTCGATGATCATAAAGTATGATGTCACAACCTTTTTTCCAAAAATAAGGAGCGTATTCAGCACCTCCCATCCTATTTCCTCCCCAACCATGAGAGACGACGGCACCGCAAAAGACGCTGTCATTAGGATTTTTAAGATAAGAACCCTTCAATGAAACGTTGTCATCTGTTAATACTTCAATAGGTGCTACGACTCCATATTTATTTAGCGAAGATAAGTCAGGTTGAGATCTCCAGGGGACAATAATTAATGAAGAGAAAAACCAACTTAAGGATACGTAAATAACCAAAAAAAGTAAAATCAAAAAGGCTAATATTTTTTTCATGGGGACATTAAGGGATAACTTAGAGCTACTTTTCACAAAAGGGTAATTTAAACCGGATTAAGTTAGCCTAAGCTTCTTAAAACTGAGGATTTTTTTTTGTAAAAATCATTCACTTCTCCTGACTCATATTGATTTTCGCTATCATTTTGCTCTTTTTCAGTTGAATTGGAGCGCCAGATTTACGGCGCAGTTTATCATTAAATAACTCAACTACTAGGGCAAAGGTCATGGCAAAATAAATATAACCTTTATTCACATGTTGGTGCATGCCCTCCATCACGAGCATCAATCCGATTAAAATTAAAAACGCCAGTGCCAGCATTTTTATCGTAGGCCTGTTATTGATGAAATCACTTATTTTCTGAGAGAAAATGAGCATAACGATCATCGCAAAAATGACCGCTAAGATCATGACTATAATTTGATCTGAAAGGCCTACCGCGGTTAAGATCGAATCAAAGGAAAAAATAATATCGATCAGTACGATTTGACCCAGTGTAGCGGCAAAGGTTTGAAGTTGTGGCATATGATCAGGTATGACATCCTCACCTTCTAGCTTTTCATGAATTTCATGCACGCTTTTGGCAATAAGAAAAGTCCCGCCCGTTACCAATATGATATCCTTGATGCTGAGTTCAAAGAGAGGTAAATCGCCCCAAACAGGGAGGCTCACGATGGGCGTCGTCAAGCCGATGATCCACTTGATCGTCAATAAGAGCATTATTCTAAAAGCCAAGGCCAGCAGTAGGCCCGTATTTCTTGCCTTTGTTTGGGATACAACCGGTAATTTTCCGGTAATGATGGAGATGAAAATGATGTTATCAATTCCTAAAATGATTTCCATTACCGTTAAGGAAATCAAAGCGATGATTGCATCACCGGTAAATAAGTGTTCCATTTTAGTTCATTTACTTTTATGTAATCAGCCGATCAAATACCTAAATCCGCTCTTTTTGACCATACCTCATAAATAGGTTTTCCTTTGCTGCTCTTGCCACTGTGATGCCATTTGCCCTGTTGTAATTCAAAATCAAATTGAAGGCGCGCGCCTACCCGACTGTTATCTCTAGAGAAATATTCTATTTTTTCCGTATACTGACCATTTACGGTCTGGTAGCTACCCCCACCAGTACCAAAAAATTCTTTGGTTTCAATATTATAGGCAATCCATTGAAATTGGGTACCTGAGAGTATTTTCATAGTTCTCCTCACTCCGGGTACGCGCTCAGAAATGACACCCTCTCGCTCACGCCCCGTAATCAGCCAAGCACCCTGCAAGGCGCCTGGTTGACCCTTATCGATCCTACGCCACAAAGTATTTTCCCATTGGATGTTATCATCACTTTGCAAGAAATTAACGTTGGTTTGGGTGCCTACTTTTTCAGGTGATGAGGTATCAAACTCCCAGCTCAAGACAACATGATTATCTGCTGTTGCCCAACTTCCCCCCGCGGTTGAAATGAATACCGCAGGGTCGGTTTCATATTTTGTAATAGAAAAATGATTCGCAGTCATGATCCAAACAGATTGTATTTGATCTGTCGAGGATGACCAAGCCCCTGTTAGGTTTTGTCCGATCAAAAAGCTACTAAAGAGCAGTGTATATATGTAGGTAAGTATTTTCATTTGAGATGTATTTAGGCATAAGATAATAATAACCTCATCGAATAAGAAATATAGACCTCATCTTGTTTCGATTTTACCATTGGCATACTTAGCGAATCTCCCCGACGTATGTGCATGGGTATGATCGGGTTTTGGCCAAGGCCACCCTCCAAATTGAGTTAATTGATATTCTCGCATCGTTTCTTGAATTTCAGACTGATGGTTCATAACAAAAGGGCCATATTGAGCGATGGGCTCGTTAATAGGTTTTCCCTGTAGCAATAAGAAATGACTGACCTCTGGGCCGTTAGTGATACGAAGAGATTGGTCACTGACCATTTCAACCAGATGATTGGGTAAGACTTTTTTATTTTCTAGTTCGACGTCTTTTCCTTGAAAGTAATACAGCGTTCGACTCAAGTCAGAGCCATGAGCAGGTAGGATCCATTGGGCTCCTGGTTCCATTTCCAAAGTCCAAATAAAAACTCCATTCTCTGGATTATTGGCCCAAGAATCGGGTGCGGGAGGTAAGCTTTCCGTATCGAAGAGCGTTCCGGCAATCACCGTTACTTCCGTTTTTTTATTTTGATCATCATGGTGGATATATTTGGGAATTTCTTCACTCCATAGCATGGAAAAATGAGGAGCACACATTTTTTTAGCTTTTGGTAAATTGATCCAGATCTGAAACATCAATAAAGGGTTATTTTTTGATGTATTTAATAAAGGAAACATTTCGCAATGCTGAACTCCTTTGCCCGCAGTCATCCATTGTACATCACCATTACCAAATCTACCCGCAGCTCCGAGAGAGTCTGAATGGTCCACTAATCCTTTTTGTGCGATCGTTACCGTTTCAAAACCACGATGCGGATGGGCTGGAAAACCAGGCACGACGGTGCCGTGATACATCCTGAAGCCATCTTTACTTTGGAAATCTTGTCCTAAATTTCTTCCGGTGAGTAAAGTAGGGTCGGGACCCAACGCTGTATTGCCTGGAGGATAGGTATCTTCATGAAAGGCGCAAAACAAGAAAGGATCTTTGGTTTGCCATGGAAAACCTAAAGGAGAAATATGAATAATTGCTGACATTTTAGGCATGCTTTAAAAATTGGACTTATCATTTTTTCAAATCCCAATAGAAATGGGAGGGTATGTGTTTTATAAAGTCAAAACTAACTCAGTTTGAACTCAAATCCCCAAGATAATTTTAGATAATAGGCATAGATATTTATATTTCCTTTAACTCTTTTGCTTGGTGTTAATAATGTTATGCCGCATTTTATTATATTGTGAAATATTGATATATTTATGCCAAAAAAAGACCTAAAATGAGATTTTTTAAGGATTTTTATTACATAACTAATTTCAAAACTTTTTTTGTAACATTTTCAGCTATTTGTGCTACTTATATCTGCATAACTTACAAAATACATGCGGATTTACCTTTGGCATTGGTGAGTATTGCAATTATATTTCCTGTTGTATTTGCGATTAATTCGGCGTATGCGAGAAGAGAGCAAGGACTTGTAAGCTTAGCGGCTTGCAAAGGCTTTATGTATGGATTTTATAGAATAGCCGTAGACCATCCAAAAGATTTGGATCCTGAAAAGGCTTTAGAATGTAAGAAAAAAATAATTGACTTATTTACTTCCTTAAAGCGTTTCTTAGAGAGTGATCCTGAAGAATCAGCGTCCTTTGCCAAAGAAGTTTATACCAATATTAAAGTGTTAAGTTTATTTTCAAAAACGTTATTGGTTCAAGGGCTGCACGGTAGATCGGTATCCAGGATGGCCGTTTTTCTAACGCGCTTTTCCGTTGCTTTTGAAGAGATGCAAATGATTTTTCATTATCGAACTCCTATAGGATTGAAAGCGTATGGGAAAATTTTTTTAGTGGTTTTTCCTGTTTTATACGCGCCATCTTTTGCCTTATTAGCTTCAAACTTTTCAGGATTGGCAATCCATTTTAGTTATCTTATACCCACACTTTACACCATAATTTTGGTAAGCTTAGATAATATTCAAACTCAGCTTGAGAATCCATTTGATCAATTTGGTTCTGATGACATCCGGGTTGATGTGGATAAAATTGACCAAATGTTGATACCTTAAAAATTAATAGAAATTAAATGATGAACAATGAAAAAGATATTTGTTAATCCACGTTTTTTAGTAGGCTTGATCACATTCTTCGGATCAGTAGTGATGTTATCCGCTCAAAGTCGTATAGATCGGGCGATTCAATCTTCTTTATTTCAAGAGGATGAAATCCTAGAGTTAACCTTGACGATGGATGTCGAAACAGTTACCAAGGATATTGAAGATAGAGAAGAACATGATGGAACCATCACCTACAAAGGGGCTGATGGGACAGATGTTTCACTCAGCGTAATGCTCAAAACGCGAGGGAAAACAAGAGCCAATCCAGAGGTTTGCAAGTTCCCGCCACTACAATTAAACTTTAAAAAGAAGGGTAATTATGATAATCTATTTACCGGGCAAGACAAGCTTAAACTCGTAGCCCATTGTCAAAAAAATAAAGGCTTTGATGATTATGTCGCGCAAGAGTATTTGACTTACAAGCATTACAATATATTAACAGAGAATAGTTTTAGGGTGAGGTTGTTGAGGGTTACCTATGTAGATACTGGTGGAAACAGTGATCCTTTTACTAAGTATGCCTTTTTGATAGAAGAAGATGAAATATTGGCTGAGCGAAGAGGAAAAATAGTTTCTGAAAAGTCGGTCAGAAATCAAGATATGTGTGAACACAATGCCTTGGATTTAATGATTTTATTTGAATTTATGATTGGAAATACGGATTGGGGCGTGGGCGCTAAGCACAATATGAAATTGATAGCGGATGATTCTACGAATCGATTACCGATTCCGGTGCCTTATGATTTTGATTATGCAGGAGCGATTATGACTACTTATGCACAGCCTGCAGAGGCTTTACAAATTACGAGCGTAAGACAACGTCTCTTCAGGGGTCTATGTAGGCAGCCAGGCAGTTATGAGAAAATCTTTCAAATTTATAATGATAAAAAAGATGATATCTATGCGTTGTATCAAAACTCAAGTCATGTCGATGATAAGTTTAAAAAATCTACTTTGAAATATTTTGATCAGTTTTATGGGATCATTAACGACCCCAAGAAAGCGAAAAGGCAAGTGTTGGAAGTTTGTAGGGCGAAGCATAATCATGTTTTTTGATAAAACATATTCTGGAAGATGTCTTTTGCCTTTAACCTATTTTTAACCTATTCTTTTTTAGTTCTTTCATTTTTCTACGTTCTTATATCCGAAAAAAGCCCACAAAAATTTCGATTTGATGGAAAATATGGATTATATGTTTCGATTGAAGGAGATCATTATCAGGTACATTGGCTGACCTCCGCGCCTGAGGAAGGATATTTAAATACCCATACTGAAGAGGTAGAGAATTTATCATACAGCACGCCTAAGTCCATTATTCATAAGGTTCAAATACCTTTATACGACCAATCAATGGATATAGATTTTGGAAGTCCTTCGGGGGGCAATGGGCAAATCACGATTGTTCCAAACCATGAGAGAGATGCTTTTGAATTCAAAGGAGTGGATTCGGTATATGTTTTAGGGGATACTCATGGGAATTTTGATGAGGTGGTACAAATCCTTCAAAACTCAAAATTGATAGATGAAAATCATCAATGGATTGGAGGGAGTGTACATTTGGTTTTTTTAGGAGATATATTAGATCGAGGTAAAGATGCTTTAAGGCTCACCTGGTTCATCTATGAATTGGAGCAATCAGCAGCCCAGCATGGCGGTCAGATCCACCTTATTTTAGGGAATCATGAAATCATGGTTATGTCAAATGATCTGCGCTATGTTTCGGCAAAAGAGCAACAGGTGGCCAATATGCATCAAGTGAGCTATCAACAGCTTTATCATCCTACTCGGTCAGTATTGGGGCGCTGGCTTTCAACCAAGCCCGCAGCACTTAAAATTGATGGAATTTTATTTGCGCACGGGGGCATCATCATGGGGGCATCTTTGAAATCATTTAATGATCGGGTTTATGAGTACACTCAAGCCCCTCTTTTTTCTCATTTGATGGAACAACCCTTTGATTCGGTGAGCTTTTCCCAAGTTGAGCGTGAGGAGCAAAAAGATTATCTATATGATTCTTTCAGGCCCTTTTGGTTTAGAGGTTATGTTCAGACAGATACATTAGGTTCCTATTTGGATGCGATCTTGCTCAATAACAAGGCTAAATTACATGTAGTCGGCCATACCACTGTACCTAGTATATCTTCTTTTTATAACGGTAAATTAATAGCGACAAACGTTCCTAAGGCAGGTACAGAAATGCTATTATTGACCAAATCTAAGCGGAGTAAATACCACCGCTTTCGAATTAATTTATTAGGGGAGTTTGTAGTACTCTAACGGCTACTTCGTTCCTCATAATCCAAGTGACTTGCCTAATTATTGGTTTCGGCTTAGCAGGAATTTTATCATTCAACTGTCTTTTCTCGATTTTTATCTTAATTGGCAGCGTAATTTTTGTTATCTTTCACGGAACTTACCTACATAATCGTTTGTTCACTATTACGAAACCTAGCTCATATTAAATGCCAATATACAAAAGTGCCCAATCAATTTTGCGGTTTAAAAATTCGATCAATAAAGAATTTGCCACCACCTTAAATAAAAGGGTCAACGAACATTTTAAGTTATCTGGAAAAGGTAGGAATGCCAATTCAATGATGTTTATTAAAACCGCTTTCATGTTTTGTTTATTGTTCATTCCTTATTCGTTTGTATACAGTGCAGCCAATGTATGGGTGATGTTGGGGTGCTATTTTGTTACGGGACTTGGGGTAGCAGGTATTGGCTTGTCTGTCATGCATGACGCCAATCATGGGTCTTACTCAAAAAATCCACTGGTCAACAAAATCATTGGCTACAGTTTAAATGTTATTGGAGGAAACGCGACCAATTGGAAAATACAACACAACGTATTTCATCATTCCTATACCAATATAGATACGCATGATGAAGACATTCGGCCGAGATTTATCCTAAGGTTTACGCCGCATGCCGAATTAAGGTCTTTTCATAAATACCAACATATTTATGCATGGCTTTTGTACGGGCTTATGTCTTTTTCATGGATCGTCTTTAAAGATTTCGCTCAATTGGTAGGATATCAAAAATCGGGAATCTTAGCAAAGCATGTTTCTGTATCTAAGGCTTGGGCTTGGTTAGTGATCAGCAAATTGTTCTACTATGCCTATATAATGGTACTTCCGTTAATGTTTACTCCTTTTAGCTTTTTAGAAATATTCGCCGGATTTTTTATCATGCATTACATAGCTGGATTGATTTTAGGATCCGTTTTCCAGCCAGCACATGTCATGGAGGTAAATGAGTACCCCATAGCTGAAGATGATCTGATCCCTGACAATTGGATGGCTCATCAGCTCAAAACAACCTGTAATTTTGCAGGGAACAATAGAATCTTCTCATGGTTCGTAGGAGGCCTTAATTATCAAATAGAGCATCATTTATATCCTAATATATGCCATGTACATTATGCGAAATTGGCACCCATTGTTGAGCAAACAGCGAAAGAGTTTGGTATCCCTTATCATAATTATGGCTCGTTTAGAAAAGCCTTGATCAATCATAAGAAAATGCTATTTGCACTTGGCCGGCCGAAATTAGAAGTTGCCTAATAAGAAGAACGATAAATTCGTTTAAACACCCATCATTTGCATGATTTGAGATTAGTCAGGAACTATCTCTGTGGGTCGTACAATTTGGATGATGATCAAAAGAATAAAGGAGATCATGATTCCTAACGAAAAATAAGCCAGTATGGGTAGACTTTCCCAATGTCGTAGGGTAAGTGTCCAAAAGGCCCATACACCCACAGCGATGAAGGCTTGGTCGCGGTACCAGCGAAATAGTCTAATGATAATGATTCCGGTGACAGATAAAATAAGTAGGGACCAATAAAGCTCAGAAATCCCCCACGTATTCCATTCATAGAATTTGAGGGCGGCCGCAATGTTGAGCACGGTAGCCAGGGTAACCCATCCAAAGTAAATACTGAAGACGAAAGATTCCATCCAATAATTAATTTTGATCCCTTCATTTTTCATAGTACGAATTTGATGATCGATTTTAATGAGAGAAAAGAGCATCATCAGAATGATAATGACCGCAATCCAAAGCCAATCATAAGAGGCACAAACTAGCCAAAGGCCATTTAAAATCACATTGATGCTATACCAAACACGTAATGGACGCCATTGAGGAGCCTCTTTTTTTTTGATGAACTGATAAATAGGGAAAGTGATGAGACCGGTGTATATAAGGGCCCAAATGGAAAAGGCAAATCCTTTAGGCACAATCAGAGGTCTTGTACTTGTACTGGTAGTTCCTATGGGATGGGGGCCAAAAAAGCCATTAAGGGTCATGATATAAAGTATCAGAAGTAAAGTGAGGCTGATAAATGAAATGAGGTGGGTGTTTTTATGAGTTAAGATCATTTTCATTAATAATTAAATGAATTAAGCGCACTGGGACTTGAAGTCACATTTGAGTTAATGCGTTAGGTAATATAAGAGACTTGAGACAAATAACCCGCTCCAAAGTAGGGTCCTTATCCAGTTTAAGCGGATCAATTGATGTACAATAGATAGATTAATTTCATTATTTGAGATTTTGCTGTGCAGGGGTACAAAAATCAAAAAAGTCATCATCCAAAGTGTAATAATCATTAAAAATGATCCAAAGGTAAAAGTAGAAAAATTATTAAAGAGGTGTATGGTAGTAATTATCAATTGCCCCATCATCAAGGGGAGTACCACATAAGTGATTTTTTGCGTATATTTTTCATGCCACCGTTTAAGACTGTCTTGCTCATAATAGAGAAAGCTTGGATAGATGACGAGTTGGACCAACCAAATCAAAACCAATAACCCGAAGTCAAACAGTAGCCGGATTAATGGAATGCTCATCGGGCGAAACGAAAGTTTAATTTCCCCACATTCCAAGCCAAAAAAATCAATAATGGATGAACGATGATCAACCTCAACCAACCCATCCATGGAGCCACACAGAGTCCATCCGTTACGCAAGACCCGATTTGAATGAAATAGACATGTGAAGGGATGAAGCAAATTAATAATATAACAATACCTAAAGCTCCTATTTTTTGATATTTAGCGAAAAGGAGGAGTAAAGAGAGTATGATTTCTAAAAGACCACTCACTATATTAATCCAATAAGGGTAGGGTAAATAATCAGGAATTAATCCATAATAAAAATCCGGATCTATAAAGTGGTTCATTCCAGCCGAGAGGTAGAATAGGAAGCAACTGTATTTTAATAGGAGATGTATTTTTATCATGATAAACGTTTTTAATGAGATTCTTTATAAGCCATTTTCAAAATATAAAAAAAAGGAACCCACCAGATGAAATCATTGGTAATTAAGGTATATGTAAACGCAAAAGGAACTTTGTCTTGAAAGTAATTAATGAAAAATCCAAGAGGCCCAAATACTTTACCCAAAAAACCAACAAAAACAATCGGCCAATGTCTAATGGGATCATAAGAGGCCAACCAATAACCAATACCATAAACGCCAATGACCATACCCATGCCTTGCCACACCATAGGGTGATTGAGCGGCTCCATGCCTACCAGATTGAAAAATTGGTTGGGACTTAATACTACCCATGCGCCCCAACAGAGATTATAGAGGGCAGCTAGCTTAAGCGTGATTTTCATAGGGTGTTTTTTGGATGCAACCAAGTATTGAATAAAAAGGTTCATAACCAGTTAGATACTTGCATACGCATTAAAATGAGGAAGTACCCCCTATATAAAGGGCATAAAAAAAGCCTGTCATAAATTGACAGGCTTGCAAAGTATTTTGAGAAAACTGCTTAGGAAACTTTGACGTTTACTGCATTCAAGCCTTTTTGGCCATCTTGCACATCGTAGCTTACTTTGTCGCCTTCACGAATTTCTTCTGTTAGACCTGTTTGGTGAACAAACACATCTTTCCCACCTTCATCAGGTGTGATAAATCCAAATCCTTTGGTGTTATTAAAAAATTTTACTATACCGTTACTCATAATTATTTGTATTAATTTATACAAAACTAGTTATTTTAAAACAAATGCCATAATTTTTTTGAAAAATCGTACAAAAAATCTTGAAAGAGCCTAAAAAAGTTGATTATTTGATTGATTGGGCCTATTTAAAGTTAATTTTTTTGTAAAAATTTCATTTTTAGAACCCTTCTTTAAGTCCTCCTTTTTATCTCTATTTCAATTTTTTTTCGTAGACATAAATATTTAATTTAGATTCCTCGAGTTGGCGTGAGATTTATTAATTTACTGATATCAAATTAATAATGATTTAAATCATGGTTGATTGGGTTTTTACTTTTCACTAATTCCATGAGTTGAATAAGAAAATAGACCTCTCCATAAAAACGGAGGGTGAGGATCTTAAATGACTTTATATAGGCTATTTTTTATCTGAATTTCAGGGAAGTTATTTGCGAGTGTTTTAAATAGTGAAGTCAAAAGTTACAATTATGTATTGCAGAATTAAAAAAGGCGTTTATGCATCACTGATCATCATCCTTATGATGGGATGCGGTAGGATGGAGGTTGCTTTAAAAAAACCTGTAAGACCTAACATTATTTTCATCATGTCTGATGATCACGCGTATCAAGCCATAAGTGCCTATCAGGATAACTTAATAGTAACGCCCAATATTGATCGCATCGCGCAACAAGGAATGCTTTTTAACAATGCCTGTGTTACCAATTCAATATGTGCCCCTTCAAGAGCCACCATCTTGACTGGTAAGCATACACATTTGAATGGGAAAATAGACAACCGAATGCCCTTTGATACCACCAACATTACGTTCCCATTGCTTTTTCAACAAGCGGGCTATCAGACGGCGATGTTTGGAAAATTACATTTTGGAAATAATCCCAAAGGTATTGATGATTTTCTGATTTTACCCGGACAGGGAAATTACATCAATCCTGATTTCATTACCCCAAAGGGGGATACGACTATTATAGGTTACGTTACTGATATTATTACGGATCTTACCCTAAATTGGCTTGACCTAAAAAGAGATCCCGAAAAGCCGTTTATGTTGATGTACTTACACAAAGCACCCCATCGACCCTGGTGGCCACGTGCTGATAAATTCAAAGAATTTAGTAAGAGACATTTTCCAGAACCCACAACCCTTTTTGATGATTATAAAGGGAGGGGCTCAGCGGCAAAGGAAGCTGAAATGAATCTTTTGTCTCACATGAAGTATGGCCATGATGCTAAAATCAGACCCAAAACCCTAGCTGAAATGGGTGGCGTACTACCGGAGATACCGGCGATGAAATGGAACGAGGTAGATGGATTTTCTGGACCTTACAACCGTGCAAATGAAGCTCAAAAGGCCTTATATGATCCTATTATTGATTCAATTAATCTTGAGTTTAAGGAACGTTGGCCCAGCATGTCAAGGGAGGAGAAAATGCGGTGGAAATATCAAAGATACATGCAGGATTATTTAGGAACCATTGCGTCTGTAGATGACAATGTTGGTAGGTTACTAGATTATCTTGAAGAAACCGGATTGGACCAAAATACGATGATTATTTATACTTCAGACCAAGGATTTTATTTAGGAGAGCATGGTTGGTTTGATAAAAGATTCATATATGATGAGTCTTTTAAAACCCCGCTTTTAATCCAATGGCCAGGACATATTGCTCCCGGAAGCACGAATGATGAAATGGTTCAAAACTTAGACTTTGCACAGACTTTGTTGGAGGTAGCCGATATCAAAGCGCCAGAAGATATGCAAGGAGAAAGTCTTTTGTCCTTGTTGAAAGGTGAAGATACCTGGACGCGCGAGGCCGTTTATTATCATTATTATGAGTACCCTGCCGTCCATATGGTAAAAAGGCATTTCGGGATCGTTTCTAAAGCCTATAAATTGGTTCACTTTTATTATGACGTAGATGAGTGGGAGCTCTACGATAGGATGAAGGATCCATCAGAATTAAATAATGTATACGATGATCCGGCGTATGCCAGCATTGTGACCCAATTAAAATTGGAATTAAAAGATATGAGAATAAAATATCAAGATTCTGAGGAATTGGATCAAGAATTCATTGAGGTCTACTTTGATAATGGATGGGTAGAATGACTTTCCCGGTTCATGTGATTTTGTTGTGTGATGCTCAAATAATATTGACTACAAATTATGAAAAGACGTTTGCGAAGCCTTTTGTTAATTTCAATTAGCTTGTGCTTTGCCACATGTTTTTTTGAGAAAAAAATGGGCTTGAATTTGATTTCTTCTGAGACTTTTAATACCATCATAGATGATCAAGAGGTGAAATTATATACGCTCAAAAATAAATGGGGGGTGACCGCTCAAATCACCAATTATGGGGGCCGGGTGGTCTCCCTATGGCTGCCTGATAAAACAGGTCATTTTGAAGATGTCGTCTTGGGGTTTAATGACATGGATACCTATGAGAAATCTAAAGAAAAATATTTTGGTGCGTTGATCGGCCGGTATGGAAACCGTATTGCAAAGGGGCGTTTTGTTTTAGAGGACAGTACGTATCTTTTGGTAAAAAATAATGGAGAAAATCACTTACATGGTGGAAATAAAGGCTTTGAATCCGTTGTTTGGAAAGTGAATTCATTTACAGAGAATAAGCTTTTTTTGAGCTATTTTTCACCACACATGGAGGAGGGTTATCCTGGGAATTTAACCGTGAGCGTTGAGTATCAACTTACAGATGAAAATGAGTTAAGTATTCAGTATTTCGCACAATCCGATCAAACCACCATCATCAATCTTACGCATCATTCTTTTTTTAACCTAAAAGGAGCAGGCAACGGGAATGTGAATGATCATCTGTTGCAAATTAATGCAGATTATTTTACACCCATTGATGATCAGTTGATACCTACAGGGGTGATTCAAAAGGTAGTAAATACTCCTTTTGACTTTTTATTACCCACTCAAATTGGGAGTCGAATAGATGCGCTAGATGACCAGTTGACTTATGGGCACGGATATGACCATAATTATGTATTGAATCCGTCCGATTCAATAGTGAGTTTTGCCGCGCGAGTGGTTGAACCCGTATCGAAAAGAACGCTGGAAGTATATACCAACGAGCCAGGCATGCAGTTTTATGGGGGTAATTTTTTAGATGGTACGGTGAAGGGTAAAAAGGATAAAAATTATGAACATCGTGGTGCCTTCTGTTTGGAAACCCAACATTTCCCTGATAGTCCTAATAAGATTAAATTTCCTTCAACCTCATTAGCGGCAGAGGAGCCCTATTATTCCATCTGCATTTATAAGTTTGGCCTCTTGTGAAGCGGCTAAAAAAAAACATTTTTGCTGAACGTTTTTCTTAAAATAAAGATTAACTACATATGAAAATTCTTTTATCTCTGTTATCGATCTCTTTTTTTTTATCGATCATAACGTCATGCAATGAATCGAGAAAGAATAAGCTTTTAGTTATTTATGAGGAAGAAGGACCTTACAGTGAGTTGAAGACTGAATGGATACAGATTATTAAAGAAAGTCTCTTCGATTTTGAGGTCTTAGATTTTGAGCGTCAAAGGTTAGGAGATTCGTTGTGGCAAAATAGAGCTTTAATTATACTTTCAGATCCTCAAATGCTCAACCCTCAATGGCAATCGGATATTGAACGATATGTTCAAACTGGAGGCGAACTTTTGCTGCCATCTGATACTATCAATTCCTATTATTGGCCCTGGTTGTACCAAGCGCAAATGAATAATGAGAATGATTTCGATGGAGGGAAAATTATTTTTTTTAACGATTTAACGAACTTAAGCGAATTATTAAATGAATCCTTAGGAGCTATGAGTATCCAATCAGGTCAAGTTAAAACTAAGCAAGCGCCCAGTAACAACAGATTTACGAAAATAATTTTAGATGCCGATGTGAATGAGCCCATGGAGCTTTCCTTATTACCAGGAGGCCGTGTGTTGTTCATCGAACGAGAAGGTAATTTCAAGGTATATGATCCTGAGACGCGCAAGACCAAGATCTTGCACACCTTTGATATAAGTACTGAGGGTAATTATGAGGATGGGATGCTTGGCTTAACTATTGATCCAAACTATCAGGACAACAACTGGGTATATATTTATTATTCACCTAAAGGAGGGCGTCCAAGACAAAACCTTTCAAGATTTGTTTTGGCTTACCAGGACAGTCTTTTATTACAGAGTGAAAAAGTCATTCTTGAAGTGGCTGTTCAACGTGAAACTTGTTGCCATTCAGGAGGATCTATTTCGTTTGGCCCTAACGGAAATTTATTCTTGAGCACAGGTGACAATACGAGTTCCAAAGAATCAGATGGCTATTCGCCTTTGGATGAAAGAGCAGGAAGAGCCTCATTTGATGCCCAAAAAGGATCCTCCAATACACAGGATCTCAGAGGGAAAATATTAAGAATTACCCCAACACCCGAAGGATCATATACGATCCCGACAGGTAATTTATTTTCTTCGGACGGCACCGAAGGTAGGCCAGAAATTTATGCAATGGGTTGCAGGAATCCTTTCCGCTTTACGGTAGATCAAAGGACGGGATACATTTATTGGGGAGATGTAGGTCCTGATTCAGGAAAAGACAGTGAACTCGGGCCTCAAAGTTATGATGAATGGAATCAAGCTAAAACCCCAGGAAATTATGGATGGCCTTATTTTGAGGCTAATAATAAAGCGTATCCAATGTTGGATTTTGCCACCAATGAATTGGGAGCACCTCAGGATCCCAATCACCCCTTGAATGAATCACCTAATAATACAGGGATGAAAGCATTGCCCCCAGCAAGGACACCAATGATTTGGTATCCCTATGGTGTTTCGACAACCTGGCCAATGCTAGGTAAAGGATCGCGAAGTGCCATGGCAGGTCCAGTATATTATGAGCCCAATACTCCTTCTAAAACTGCTTTCCCCGATTATTATGAAGGTAAATTATTTATATATGAATGGGCTAGAAATTGGATAAAAGTGGTGTCTTTTGATGAAGACTGGCGTGTAACAAAAATTGAGCCTTTTTTGCCCAATGAAAAATTCAACAAACCGATAGACATGGAATTTGATGAACTTGGGAATATGTATGTATTGGAATACGGCGCCAATTACTTTGCCAATAATATTGAAGCTAAGCTTGTAAAAATCGAATATAACAGAGGAAACAGGTTACCGCACGCTGTTATCCAGGCAACGAAGACTAAGGGATCAGCTCCCTTTAATGCCGCCTTCTCGGCAAGTCAATCCTATGATTATGATCCTAATGACACATTAGTTTATGATTGGACTATCAGTGATGGTCGCGAAGTTAGGGGCGAGCAATTTAGATTGACATTTGACTCCATTGGGATTTATGAAATCGGCTTGAAAGTAACAGATCGTAAAGGAGCAACAGCAACCTCTTCTTTACATGTCAATGTGGGAAATGCGCCCCCAGAAATCAATTTAACTTTAGAAGGGAATCAATCTTTCTACTTCGGTGAGCGCCAACGGAATTATCAGGTTGAAGTAGCTGATTTGGAGGATGGATCCTTGTCTACCGGTAAGATAGATCCACGTGAGGTAAAAATCAATTTTTCTTATCTATCAGGTACTCATGACCTGGCACTCCTAGGAGAAGCATTTTATAAAAATGCTGACCTTCCAATAGCCGGGAAACAATTGATTGAGGGGAGTGATTGTAGTTCATGTCACGCGATGGAAGCGGCTTCAATTGGACCAAGCTTCAATCAAATTGCTGAAAGGTATGAGAAGAGTAGTGATAATATTTCTATGTTGGCTATGAAAATCATTCAAGGGGGTAACGGGAATTGGGGACATAGTTTGATGGCAGCTCATCCAGATTTATCAACCAGTGATGCTGAAAGTATGGTTGAATATATCCTTTCTATGAAGGATAAAAATAATTCATCGAGCTTACCAGTAGCAGGGACATTTTTGTTGGATGAACATCAAAGCAGAACTGATAAAGGGATATATGCTATATCTGTGGGCTATGAAGATCACGGAAATGAAGAGATTCCTGCTATCGAAGCTTCTAAAATTCAGTTTTTGAGAGCACCTTACCTAGAGGCTGAGAATTATGATGTTTTCAAAAATGTGGAGCAGCAAAGACCCAATGGTGGATCTTTTGCTTACGTGAGCAGTTTAAGACATGGGTCATATGTTGGGTTTGACAATATAGACTTGAGCGGGGTGGGCGAAATTGCGTTCAAAATATTGCCTATTTCTGGAGGGAAAATAGCTCTTTATCATGGTGGATTTGATGGGGAGCCTTTGGCCGAACTGTCTATTCCTAGTGCTGAGAAAGGGCCAAGTTGGGTTGAAGAAAACTTTGTTGAATATAACTTCAAAATTAATGAAGTCAGCAATGAAGTAAAAGCCATTTTCTTTTTGTTCAGTGATGCTGATAACACAAAAATTGATATGAATATGGATCAAATTATTTTCAAGCAGAAATAGTTTTGCACCGTTCCAATAGGCTCTGTGTTCGTTGATATAAAATATCAGCGTGCTATATTAATTTCTATTAATTTGAGCGAGTGAAAAAAAGATATAGTGCCTTATTTTTTTTCGCCTTAAGCAGCGCTTTTTTTATCGAATTGTTTGCTCAAAACGATGTGAATTTACAAGATATTTATCAGCTCAATATTGGTCGCACGACTGAAAGCATCAAAATTGATGGGGCATTAGAAGAGCAGGTTTGGAAAACATCGGCTGTGGCGACTGATTTCTGGGTGAGTTATCCCACAGATGGGATACGTGCGTCTCCAGAAGTAAAGACACTGGTTAGGATGACTTATGATGATGAGTTTATATATGTTTCAGCAGAATGTATAGGTCCAGGTCCTTACATTATTCAGTCTTTGAAACGAGATAATCCTTTGTTTTGGAGAGGAGACGCTTTTGGTTTGGTGTTTGATCCGGTAAATGAAAAATCTAATGGATTTGTTTTTGCAGTCAATCCTGAAGCAGTTCAGTCCGAGTCACTTGTGACCGGCCAAACGGGACGTCGTGGGAGTAGTGGATCTTCGAGTGGGAGTAATGGATCTTGGGATAATAAATGGTACTCAGAAGTTCAAATTTTTGAGGATAAATGGACCGTTGAAATGGCCATTCCATTCAAATCTCTAAGATTTGGTGATAAACGTGAATGGGGAGTTAATTTTGTAAGAGGGGATGCAAAGAATAACAGCTATCACGTCTGGTCACCCGTGCCTGTCCAATTCAGAGGGATTGATTTGGGGTATACGGGTAAACTGATTTGGGATCAAGCGCCTGCTAAGGCTAAGAAAAACATTTCATTGATTCCTTATTTACTTGGCAATTGGCGACGAGATTTCGAAACAAATAATCCACTAAGTCATAGTCAAAGGGGGGGCTTGGATGCTAAAGTGGCAGTAACTTCCAGCTTGAATTTGGATTTAACAATAAACCCTGATTTTTCCCAAGTAGATGTGGATGAGCAGCAAACTAATCTTACGACGGTTAATTTACGATTTCCTGAACGAAGACTCTTTTTTCTAGAAAACAGTGATGTTTTTAATGATTTTGGAATTCCTCCCATGCGTCCTTTTTTTAGTCGTAAAATTGGCTTAGACGATGAGGGGAATACCATTCCTATTTTATATGGAGCTAGATTAAGTGGTAATTTGAATAAAAATTTGAGGATGAGTCTTATGAATACCCAGACCAAATCCGAGGAGCTTCCCGGTAATAATTATACTTCGTTAGCCGTGCGTCAAAGAGTATTGCAGCGGTCTATCATCAAGGGCTATTTTCATAATCGTCAGTTGATGACCAATGAGCCTCTTTTAGGAGATGATTATAACAGTGTCGGAGGACTCGAGTTTGGTTATCGATCTCAGAATGGAAACTGGCAGGGATCAGGAGGTTATGGAATGGCTTTTACCGAAGATCAGGACGATCAAAACCATTTTTATAGTGCCACTGCAGGATATGATGGTAAGTCATTTAATTTCTATGCCAATGTCTCAGGCATAGGAGATGATTATCAAAATGATTTTGGTTTTATCCCACGCAAAAATCATTACGATGCACTCGAGGATACCACTTATATCATTGGATTTAATCATGTTTATTCAAGAATTGGCTATACTTTTTATCCTAATAATACTTCGCTTAATCAACATGGAATGAGATTCAGCTTTGTTGGTGATTGGACGGATACATCACACGAATTGATTGCGAAAACTTTTGATTGGTCTTACAACTTTTCATTTATCAATTCAAGTACGTTATCATTAATATACAAACATGAGGATGTTAATTTGCTTTATCCTTTTGGATTCACCGAGGATAACGAACCCCTTCCCAGCGGTATGTATTATTTTGATTATGGTGAAATCAAGTATCAAAGTGATAACAGGCGTGTGGTGAATATTCGTTCTGGATTTCGCTATGGAAGCTTTTATAGTGGGACTCGGTTGGAAACGTCTTTGGCCGCTAATTATCGGGCGCAGCCTTGGGGGAATTTTAGTGTCAATTTTATTTATAATGATTTAAGATTTCCGGGAATTTATGGCCGTCAGCCACTCTTTTTGTTGGGGCCAAAGGCTGAAGTTTCTTTTTCTAGAAATCTATTTTGGACCACTTTTTTTCAATATAATACGCAAAGGGACAATTTCAATATCAACAGCCGCATCCAATGGAGGTACTTACCTATGTCCGATTTATTTGTAGTGTATTCAGATAATTATATGGTAGAAAATTTTGGTCCTAGGAATCGAACACTGGTTCTAAAGTTGAATTATTGGCTTAATTTATAGGAATTTATATTCTATTTTAAAGAAGCGTTTTGTGAAAATATTTTTTGCTATGTTTGAGTTTTTTTATTGAATATGGGATTCAATTTTCTTCGTTTTTTTCTACTTTTTTATTTTTGGGTGCTGTCCTATGTTTTGTTTGCGCAAAATAATGGCGAAGTGTATCAGTTGAATATTCAAAGGATGGATGAAAAAATCCATTTGGATGGGGTGCTTGATGAGTCTTTTTGGGAAGATGTCGAGATAGCTACCAACTTTTGGTTGAATTTTCCAGTCGGGGGAACTCCGGTAGACGATGAAGTTCAGACCACAGTAAAGATTACCTATGATGATGATTTTATTTACCTCGGAGTTGAATGCTATGGGAAAGGACCTTTTTTAGTGCAATCCCTGAAAAGGGATAATGATTCATTTTGGAATGGAGATGCTTTTGCCGTGGTTTTTGATCCTGTAAACGAGCGAACAAATGGGGTCATTTTTGGTGTGAATCCGGCGGGTGTTCAAACCGAAGCATTAATTACCGGTGAACCGGCTCGACGGGGAGGTCAGTTATCTGGATACAATAAGGCATGGGATAATAAATGGTATACTCAAGCAAGTGTAACTGAAAATGGATGGACTGCCGAGATGATGATTCCATTTAAATCGTTGCGATTTGGCAGGAAAGGTCATTGGGGTATTAATTTTATTAGAGTAGATGCACAGAACAATGCGAATCATTCTTGGGCACCTGTACCCATTCAATTTTATGGGACCGATCTAGGGTATTTGGGACAGCTGATATGGGACAAACCACCTAGAAACGAAAAAGGAAATATTTCATTGGTTCCTTACCTACTTGGGAATGTATATAAAGACTATGAGAGTAAAAGTGATTTAAGCCAAAGTTTTGCTTTGGGTATGGATGCCAAAATAGCCATTAATTCTAATCTTAACCTGGACCTAACAGTCAATCCAGATTTTTCTCAAGTAGATGTAGATGAGCAACAGACCAATCTGACTACGGTCAATTTAAGATTTCCGGAGCGACGACTATTTTTTCTAGAAAATAGTGACATTTTTAGTAATTTCGGAACCAATGCGAAACCTTTTTTTAGTCGTAAAATAGGATTAGATGATGATGGAAATACCATTCCGATTATTTATGGTGCTAGATTGAGTGGAAATTTAAATAAAAATTTGAGAATAGGTCTGATGAATACGCAGACGCAAGAGCAAGAGTTACCTGGTAATAACTACAGCTCCTTCGCACTTCATCGGCGGATATTAAAAAGAGCTGTTTTGAGGGGGTATTTTCATAACAGGGTTGGATATACTGATGGTTCTGTTCAGGAAGATAACTTTAATCGTATCGGCGGACTTGAGTTTAATTATTCTTCTGAAGACAGTAAATGGCGGGCTGTGACGGGCTATGGATTGGCTTTTTCCAATGAAAATCAAAATGAAAATCATTTATTTAACCTCTTCGGTGGCTATGGGGGAAGAGCTTTTAATGTCATGGTAAACATCAGTGGACTCGGAGATAATTACATCAATGATTTCAGTTTGATACCGAGGCAAAAACATTATGATGCCTTGGAGGATACTACTTATATACTGGGATTCAATCATTGGTGGGCGACCATGGGTTATAAGTTCTATCCGGAAAATACTTTTATCAATCAACATGGTTTCAGTTTGACTACCAATGGAGATCGAACCGCTACCTCTAACCAACTGATTCAAGATAAGCATCAATTGTCTTATAAATTTTTAATGAAAAATACGAGTACTTTAGATCTTACTTACGCACATGAAGGAGTTAATCTTTTATATCCCTTTGGGTTTACAGATAATGAGCCCTTACCGGCACAGCTGTATAGATTTGATTATGGTCAGATTAAGTATGTGACGGATAGGCGCCGTGAAATTAAGTTAACATCCGGTTTCAGATATGGAAGTTTTTACAATGGGACTCGAACAGAATTTTCTTTAGCAGTTGATTATCGTGTGCAGCCATGGGGAAATTTCAGTCTCAATTTTGTTCAAAACGATCTAGAATTTTCTGGAAATTATGGTGCTGAGCAGCTCTTATTGTTTGGCCCCAAGGCAGAAATCAATTTTTCTAAGAATTTCTTTTGGACCACCTTTATGCAGTATAATACCCAAAGTGATAATTTTAATATAAATAGTAGACTTCAATGGCGCTATATGCCCATGTCTGACTTATTTATTGTGTACTCTGATAATTACATGGTAGAATATTTTGGTCCACGTAATCGGGGATTGGTTTTAAAATTAAATTATTGGTTTAATTTATAAGTGGATATACCGGTCACTAGAGATTAAGGTTAGCCTAATTGAAAATACTTGAGTTTGATCTGATGTAAATCTTCTCTAGATAATACAGACAAATTAAAGAATATCTTCTATTCATGATATTAAAAGCTATATTCATAACCCTCACTTTTAGTTTCATTAATAAAAAATAAAGAGAGGGTATTTTATTTTTTAATTTTGAGTTATTTGCGGTCAGAATGATGAGCTTACAAAAAACGATATCAATTTTATACACTATCTTATTCCTGCATTGTGGACTTTGTCAAACCCTTGACACTACTCTGGCTAATTTCCAATATTACCAATACCAAGTACCAGAGGAAAAAGTTTATTTATCAACAGACAAAGAAGTCTTTGTTCAAAATGAAAATTTATGGTTCTCTGTCTTTTTAGTCAATGCGAGGACTCATCAAACTAGTTCAATCAGTGAACTAGTCTATGTTGATTTACTAGGGCCGAAGGATGAAATTATTTCCTCCTTAGCAATTGATATGAGGTCTCATTTGGGTAAGGGTAGTTTTTTTTTAGCAGACAGTCTCTTAGGGGGTAACTATACAATAAATGCATACACGCATTATATGCGAAACAGCTCCCCAGAATTTATATTTTCGAAAACGGTAGAATTTTTTAATTTAAAACGAAAAAAAACCATCAAGGAACCCGTCACCGATGAACAAGGAATCCATGTTGATTTTTTCCCAGAGGGAGGATATGTTCTGGGTGGAGTGTCTAATGCTATTGCATTTAAGATTATTGATGGCTTCGGAAATGGCTTAACTCATCAGGGGGTGTTGATTGATGCTAAAGGAAATAAGGTAACCGAGTTAAATCCTTTAAATTTTGGATTGGGAAAGTTTCAATTTACCCCAGATAGTGATCAGCAGTATCGTGGATTTTTTCAGATCAATGGTAAAGATTATTTTTTTAAACTTCCAAAAGTTAAGGATAAAGGTTATCAGCTAACCGTAAGAAGGGCTTTGACTAAAACTCATATTACGGTCAAGGGATCACCAGGAATGAGCTTTGAAAACACCTATCTGTTGATGCACATAAGGGGTAATATCATAAAAGTGGTAAAAGCGAATCCTGGGAAAGAGTTTATTTATAATTCGCTGGTTAATGATCAAGTTTCATCAGGAATTATCCATGTTACTTTTTTTAAAGATCGTGTGCCTTTACTAGAAAGACTATTTTACAACGAAAGAGCGAATGATAAAATAAACATAGAAGCTGACGTAACACCAAATATTAAAAAGAGGAGTAAGGTTAATTTTGATTTGAGTGTTTTAGATCCGAAAGGGTTAAAATCTTCAGGGTCTTTTTCGGTTTCAGTACAAAAAACATCAATAGGTACAAAAAACATCAATATTGAAAATTATTTATGGTTGACCTCAGATTTGATAGGGTATATTGAGTCACCAAATTATTATACAAATGCAGTCAATGCGGATCGATTTGAAATGTTAGATCTACTTATGTTAACACATGGATGGAGAAGATTTGAATGGGGCAACGTATTGAATAGGACGTTGCCTCCTATCCTTTATTTCCCAGAAAAGGGATTTACGTTGGAAGGGAAAGTCGTCCGTTGGGAAGATCGATCAAAACCTATTCAAGTTGATTTATCAATGATGTTTCTTGAAAACATCACTTTTCAAGCAAGAACGTCAAGTAATGAAGCTGGTGATTTTTGGTTTGAAGGTTTACAAGTTGAAGATACTTTAAATGCAGTGATTCAGACAATCAATAGTAAAAAAGAGAAAAAGGGTAAATCAGGTAAATTAATTAATTCATTTATTGAACTGAAGAAAAAGACATATCCTAAAATAAGAATAAATCATCAAGCTAAAAAAATCGAAAGCAAGGCATTAAATCGTGATTATTTGGATGATATGTTGGAAATTTCCCAAATCAAAGCTTCATTTGATGGAGATGTAATTTTTCTAGATGAAGTAGCTGTCGAATCAACGGAAGATGGATCTTCCAATCCTTTTTATAGAGAATATATGCTTTACCGAGAGCCAGATGCACGCGTAGTTATGGATTCTATAAAGAGCGGATATGCAAATATTTTTGATGTAATTAAGGGGAGGCTTACGGGTATACAGTTTAGTAAAGATGAAAATGGAGAGTATATTGCCTTGATTAGAGGTCCTAACTCAATTTCATTGGATAACAACGCAGTTTTTTTACTTGATGGTCAGCAAATTCCATCCTCGGTGATCAGTACTATCAATCCAAATGATATTTCTCATGTTGATGTATTAAAGGGGGTTCGAGCAACTATCTATGGTACTTCAAATGGTGTAATCGCCTTTTACCGAAAGACGGGCAGATCAGGCGCACCACTTGGTAATACGATGGGTATTTTAAATGTGAAAATGTATGGATATCATCAACCAGATGAATTTTATGTACCGAATCATAAAAATCCAACGGAAAAAGAAAAGATTAGACCAGACCGACGTGGCACACAGTATTGGTCTTCAAATATTTCTATGAGTCAGAACAAAGCAAACTTTTCTTACTATACCTCAGATGACTCAGGGGATTTTGTCGCTTACATTGAGGGATTGACCGATGAGGGTAGATTGATCCGAGCAGAGATTAATTTTGAAGTAAATTAATTCAAGCTTGGTACACCATGGCATTTATATTCATGCCTGCGCCTACAGAAGCAAATATGATTTTATCACCTTTTTCGATCTGATGTCCATCCAATTCGTTTTTTAAGATCAAATCCAGTAGGGTAGGAACGGTGGCCACTGATGAATTACCGAGCCAAGAAATCGTCATGGGCATCACATCAACAGGAACTGATAGATCATCCTCAAGTTTGTAGAGTCTATTGAGGATGGCGTCGTCCATTTTTCCATTGGCCTGATGGATGAGCACTTTCTTAATTTCACTGAGAGGGATACCACTTTTATGTAGGCAAGCTCGAATGGCTCCGGGTACATGATTTAATGCATATTGATAAAGTTTGCGCCCATACATCTTCAGATAAACACCTTCTTTAGTGCCATTTTCGGGCAAATAAGAATCCCCCATAAAAAGCATTTCTGAATGCTCTAGGGTATCAGAGCGTGTTTTATGGGCCAAGATACCTGTTGGGGTAGTGCTTTTTTGAGAGGTCAATAAAGTGGCCCCTGCCCCATCAGCATAGATCATGCTATCTCTATCATGAGGGTCAGAAATTCTCGAGAGTATATCTGCTCCAATGACTAAAATATTATGAGCATCTCCCGACTTGATGTAATAATCTGCTTGTATCATGGCTTGTAGCCAACCAGGACATCCAAAGGGAAGGTCATAAGCAACCGTATTTGGATTGACTATATTTAATTTTTTCTTAACACGAGCGGCCAGACTGGGTAAGATATCTACTCCCATATTTCCATGTTTTAATTCACCAAAATTATGAGCAAAAATGATGTAATCAAGTTCTTCACGGTTGACTTCAGATGATTTTAATGCATCTTCAGCAGCTAACCAACCAAGATCGGATGTACCCATATTATCATCTGCATAGCGCCTTTGGCTGATGGTAGTAATTTGCTCAAACTTTTCGATAATGTCAATATTAGATTGAGTAAATGTTTGCCCAGAAGCGTCCGTAAAATGATTGCCTAAGAAGGCATCATTGTGTATGATTTTGGTCGGAATATATTTGCCTGTTCCGCAAATAACACTGTATGTTTTTTCTGACATAACTATTAAAATGTTGTGTGATTGAAAGGATTAATTCTTTCGGAATCCTACAAAATACTAATTTCCTTACAAAATTAGTATAAAAAACCTAATTATTCTCAAAAGTGTCCTGACCTACGAAAATATATTCCCAAATCACTGTAATTCTATTTACAATGGAAATTTCTCTAAGTAATTAGCCACATGGAATCCTAAATTTCTGATCTTTTTGGTTTGTTCAGAATTGTTATTTAAACCTGCATTTGTGTGATTTAGATGAATGAAGTAAATTTTATTTTTTTCTTTTAAAGGCATGGATGAAAACAAATCCATGGTTTCACTGATGAAAGGATGAGGGATTTCTGAAATATCTCTATGATTAATTTCACCACTATCTAAAAAAGTGCCATCAATAAAGGCATAATCTACGAGCGTTATTTTTTCAGTGATATCTTCTTCCCATTCATGCCATTTGTCGATATCAGGTATGAATATCGCTGTTTTATTTGGCCCCTCTATTTGATAACCTACCGTTTCTGAATATTCATCTCTGTGAGGGATCAAAAAGGGTTTAACCTTTATTAGAGAATTTATTGGATGATATACTTGATTGGTTAGGGGCTGAATTTCAATGTTTTCTTCATTAATCAACTGATTCCAAGGACCATTTTTTTCTAAAAAAAACTGCATTTTGGGCATGACGAATACCTCTGTCTGATGGCTGTTGAAGGCTTCTTTGCCTAAGTACATTAACCCTGAATAGTGACCTATATGGGCATGTGTTAAAAATATTCCATTGGGAATATCGTCCTTTTGGAAAGGAGCAAACATATGCAATGCCTTGAGCTGCTCCGGCAAGTCTGGCGTGGCTTCAAAAATAAAGCTTTGCTCATTGACTGGATCAACCAAGCCCAAGCAAGTTACTTTTCGTTGAGGATCGGGGTTTTCCCAAAGTACGGCACAACACGATTTGGCACAGCCAATATGAGGAGAACCCCCGTCTTGCACATTACCAAGAACAACTAGAAAAGGAGTTGGTTGTAGAGGGAGATTGATTTCAGACCTTATTAGGAAATCCATCAATGGCATGCAGATCAAAGATAAAAAAATAATTATTGACATATTTCAGTGATTTAACTCTACGTAAGTATGAAACTAACTAAAAATAGGGCATAAAAAAAGGGTAGTTAAAAACTACCCTCCATACTTAATAAAAAAGAAGAATTTAGTTTAATGTGATCAGCCTATCATAGACTTTACCATTCGTGTATAGTTGGACGGTGTAATGACCTGGATTTAGGTGAGAGAGATCATAGGCTTGAACTAGATTTACACTTCCTGATAAGTTATTTTCTGATATTATATTCCGATCTTCATCAAGAATTGAAACCGTTAACTTTTCATTGTTTAAGGCAAGTAAACTTATATTGAGTTGGGTATCCTTTAACATTATTTGAGGTTTGAAGGAGGTTGTCTTCATTTGGTTAGCAGCACTTACTTTACCATTGATTTTGGTTAAACTTGTAGTCTCGGTTTTATAATCGTCTTCTATTTGGAGTTCGTAAGTCCCGTCAGGTAATTCCATTAGATTTAGGGAGCGTTGAAATATCTCAGTACTAGCGATATCTTCTTGGTAAAGTACCACTCCTTGTTGATTCAGCAATAAGCATTTCGCATTATACTTAATATCTGATAATTGAATAATAAATGAATAATTATTTGAAGAAATAATTCTTAAATCAATAAGGTGATCAGCTTGTGCAAAGTTGATCGATAACAATAAGCATATAATGGATAATCGAATCTTTAAGTTTTTCATTGGGAAACTGTTTTTTAGATAAATTGATAAAGCAAAACTACTAGGTTCATTTAGCATCAGGCACATCAAAATTTGCTTATATATGTTCTATTTTGTCATTTATATTAATTTACTGCCAATTCAAGGTTAATTTAAACGACTTTTAGTTTAATTTTGTATTACAAAAATGCTCATAGGCTAATGAAGATTTTATGATTTTTACGAATCCTACTTTTGAGAAGATCAGTACCCCACACGGGGGTTCTATTTTAGTAAGGAAATTTTCTTATGTGCCCCGAGATACCAGACCTTATTGGCATTATCATCCAGAGTTGGAGTTGGTTTATGTACATGGGGGCAGTGGGAAGCGACATATTGGAAGTCATTTATCTTATTTTCAAGAGGGAGAACTTGTTTTGATTGGCCCCAATCTCCCACATCAGGGATTTACCAATAGACTGAGTGGGCACAGTAGTGAAACGGTAGTCCATTGGCCGGCAGATTTTTTAGGACCTGACTTTTTTGATGTTCCAGAAATGGCACCTATCAAACGGATGTTTGAATTATCTAGAAAGGGTTTGGCCTTCACAGGAAAGACTAAACTTGTGGTTGGAGCCAAATTAGAAAGGCTGTATGAGTTAAATCATTTTAAACAATTAACAAGATTACTGGAAATACTTAATGATTTGGCTTTGTCTGATGAATATGTACTGTTGAATGCCGAAGGCTTTTCGTTGGAGGTGGAAGGGCAAGATAATGATCGCATTAATAAGGTTTTTAATCATGTGCGTGAGCATTTTCAGGAGTTGATTACTTTGACAGAAATTGCGGATTTAGTGAGCATGACTGAGCCTTCTTTTTGTCGTTATTTTAAAAAATTAACAAGTAAAACCTTTATTCAATTTCTCAATGAATATAGATTGGTTCACGCATCTAAGTTATTGGCAGAAAAAAAGATCAGTATCACTGAAGTTTGCTATGAAAGTGGATTTGGTAATTTTTCTCATTTCAATAAGCAGTTTAAGGTTTTTACAAGTAAAACTCCTTCACAATATAGGGCTGACTTAAAAGAGATCATTCAATAGTAAAAGATGGTTTCCATTTCAAGACACTTTAAACTGACTTTATGGAAGATAGGGTAGGATGGGATTGGTAAACCATATAAAGTGCATGCTAATTTCAGAGGTAACCTTAGAAGAGGCCTAAAATGAATCAAACAGAGGCTTAAATCTTAAGAATACGTTCCAGACCTATCGATTTATTTCTTGGGTATGAGTTTCCTTACTAAAATAAAGCAATTTTGCAATTCTTGAATAATTTGGGGGATCTTTTTTTATCCATTTTCGACCCACTTACGATAGTCTCAGATAACTATATTCTTTAATTATTCTTGATGTAATCTCATCAAAATACGATATACTTGGGTTATAATTTTGACTAAGGTGTGGCATAATTTTTTTTCTGAGACCTCATGAATGTCCTCTTAAATATGAGAGTTAGTGGATGAAAAAACTGGGATAGAAGGGTCAATATCTCTGATTTTCATGACTAAAATCATCAATAGCATGAACAAAAACAGGCATAATTTTAGATTTTTTTTAATGATGCTTCCTGTTTGGATAATGACTGTCCAATCATTGCAGGCTCAAAGCTATGAGCTGGAGATACCCAATGAGGCATTAAAAATTAAGACCAATTTGGACAGGTATATATTATTTTCCATCGATTATCATCAGAAAAGAGTTCTTGATATCAACCGAATTTCTATGGGACAGGATGCCTACTATTTAGATCACATATTCGTGCAACGGTCTAAAGCGGTTTATGTTAAAAAAAGAGCATTGACTTATGCGGTTTGAAAAAGAACTCAGTGGATGGGAAAATGGATCTAAGCATAACCCCATCTGGGTCAATGCGCCAGCACGAATTAATCTTATTGGTGAACATACTGATTATAACTATGGATTTGTCCTGCCTGCAGCTATCGATAAAGTCGCCTATTTTTTAATTCAATTAAGAGAGGATAATCATTGTAAGGTAGAGGCCAAGGATATCGGAGATCATTTGATTTTTGATTTTCAAGATGACCTAAAACCGTCGGCCAAAAATTGGCAAAACTATTTTTTGGGCGTAATGCATTATATGAAAAGTAGCGGTAAGGTAAAGCAAGGGTTCAACTTGGTATTCGAGTCCGACATCCCCACAGGTGCTGGGATGTCTTCTTCTGCGGCGCTGGCTTGCGGTTTTGGTATGGCTATAAATGAGGCCTATCAATTGGGTTTGAGCAAGCAAGAAATTGCGGAAATCGCGCAACTTGCAGAGCACCATTTTGTAGGTGTCAAATGTGGAATTATGGATCAGTATGCCTGTATGTTTGGTATGGAAGGCCATGCACTGAAACTTGATTGCAGGACGTTTCAGTATCAATATCAAAAAGTTCAATTAGATGATTATCAGCTTGTTCTGATCGATACTAAAGTCAAACACGAGCTCACCTCAACGGAGTACAATAAAAGAAGGGAGGAGTGCGAAAGGGTTGTTTCAATTTTCAAAAAACAGGATCCTGTCATTGCTACTTTGAGAGATGTAACGCAAGAACATCTTGCGAATTTCGGAAAAGTCTTGGATTCGGTTGCTTTTAAGCGATGTGACTATGTGATCAATGAAAACAGAAGAGTGGTTGAGGCTTGCCAGGCACTGCATGCGAATGACCTTCAATTATTTGGGGCATTGATGTATCAATCCCATAAGGGCTTGGCCCATGATTATGAGGTAAGTTGTAAAGAATTGGATTTTTTGGTGGACGCAGCAAGACAAAGCGGTCATATTATTGGGTCAAGAATGATGGGAGGAGGTTTTGGTGGCTGCACCTTAAATATCATAGCGCAACCAAATGCTCAGGAAGTGGTCAACTCCATACTGAGTAGCTATAAAGAAAAGATGGGCAGGGATGGGGAATCATATTTTATTGAAATCAAAGAGGGTTGTAAAATATTGGATAGCGGAGCATAAGATTGTTAAGATCATAAATGATTATTATCGCTTTAAAGGGGAACTCTCATCTTAGTTTAATTTCGCAGATTGATTGTCATAACTTCATTATGAGTTATCAGAGCATATTTGTTGTTTATATAAATAGGATAAGTATCCAAACGCTAAAGTTTGATGGATTGCTAGGAAACCATCAGAATGTATGTTACGTTGATGAAATCTTTTAAATCTGGACTGTGTGCGAGTGATTATTTTATGAAACGTAGAAACTTGAGGAATATTAATTTTTATTTAAGACTAGCTTTGTACTTTGTTTTTAGCAGCTTTGCTTGAAAAATAATTGGGTATTCAAATGGATTTGTTTTTAGTCTTGTGTGGGGCGTTGATTTCGGTAATGAATCCTTTGGGGACCGTGCCCATTTTTGTGGGATTAACGCAAGAGCATACGATACCAGAAAGAAATAAGATTGCCTTTTGGGCCTCTTTCAATGTTTTGGTTATATTATTGATCTCTTTTTTCGCAGGTAAATTTATTTTAATATTTTTTGGAATTACCTTAAATTCATTAAAAATTGCAGGGGGATTGATCATTACTTTTTCGGGTTTTTCGTTGTTGACAGGAGCCTTTGCCAAATCTAAAGGTATGAGTAAAGATTCAGTACAAGAAGACATCAATACTCGTTCAGATATTTCATTAACCCCTTTGGCACTTCCTATGATTGCCGGGCCAGGTGCTATATCATTACTGATTACGTTTAATCAAGAGTATATAGGATTAGTCAACGTCATTATCATCTTGGGTGCCATCGTTATTTCAACTCTTTTCGTTTTCCTGATACTCAGAAGCTCTTTTGTGATTGTTAAAGCAATGGGCGCCTCAGGGATCAACGCGTTGTCAAGAATCATTGGCTTTATTGTTATCGCTATTGGGGTTGAGTTCATTACGGCTGCGATAACGAGTATCTTTCACATCAAATAGACTTATCTTCTCATCATCTTAGCACGCGTCCTGGGGTAGGCACGCTAGTTCTTATTCAGTCAAAGGGGGATTCATAAAACGAAGAAATATATGGAGACATTCAATTATTTAATTCTGAATTTTCTTCTGGTGTCAATAATCTTGAACGAATGATAAAACGAACACCCAAAGGGATCTCAAGAGAAAAGCTAGCGCCTCTTCCTTCAGTCACATCAACGGTAAGATGGGTATGTTTCCAGTAGTCAAATTGATCTTGATTCATATAATAATTGATACCATCTAACTGACCTAATAGGATGTCACTTTCATACAAATACATTTCTCCTTCTTCAAATACCATAGGTGAAGACCCATCACAACATCCACCGCTTTGATGAAAAATCAAGTCTCCGTACTTGGCTTTGAGTTGATCTAATATTGAAGTGGCTGCTTCGGTAATGGCCACACGTGTATAATTCATATTTTTAAGTTTAGAAAGCGAGGCAGATTCTAAGGAGACTGCCTCGCTTATACTAGGTTTAAGAATTAAAAGAATCCTAATTTATTTTTGTCATAAGAGATCAGCATATTTTTGGTCTGACGATAATGATTCATCATCATCAAGTGGGTCTCTCTTCCAAATCCTGATTTTTTATAACCTCTAAATGGGGCATGTGCAGGATGGACATGATAGCAATTAACCCAAACCCGACCTGCCTTGATCGCACGTGAAATTTGATACAATTGATGCGCATCTCTAGACCAAACACCAGCGCCTAAACCATAAAGGGTATCATTGGCAATTTCTAAGGCTTCTGCTTCATCTTTGAATTTGGTTACCGCCACGACTGGGCCAAAAATTTCCTCTTGAAAAACACGCATTTTGTTGTGTCCTTCCAAAATGGTAGGCTGTATATAGAACCCATTGGCCAAGTCTCCATCTAAATGACAAGCGGCACCTCCCGTAAGGACCTTAGCGCCTTCTTCTCTACCTATCTCTAGATAGGAAAGTATCTTTTCATATTGATCATTGGAGGCTTGTGCACCTACCATGGTATTGACATCATAGGGATTGTCTTGAATGATGGCTTCTGTGCGTTCGATAACTCTTGCCATAAAGGCATCATAGATATCCTCTTGAACTAATAATCGAGAAGGACATGTACATACTTCTCCTTGATTAAAGGCGAAGAGTACGGCTCCTTCAATGGCTTTGTCTAAAAAAGCATCACCAGCATCCATGACAGAATTAAAGAAGATATTAGGGGACTTTCCGCCTAACTCCATGGTTACAGGATTCAGGTTTTTAGAAGCATATTGCATTATCAATTGACCCGTAGTGGTTTCTCCCGTGAAAGCGACTTTATCAATACCCGAATGTGAAGCCAATGGTTTGCCTGCCTCAGGCCCAAAGCCGTGAAGGATATTCACAACACCTGGAGGGAAGACATCGGCTATTTTCTCCATGAGTAGTGTAGCTGTAGAGGGTGTTTGTTCTGCTGGTTTTAAGATGACACAGTTGCCAGTCGCCAATGCTGGAGGCAGTTTCCAAGACAACATGAGCAATGGAAAATTCCAAGGGATGATTTGTCCGATAACACCAAGGGGTTCTTTGAGGTTTAAAGAAACGGTATGGATGTCAAGTTCGGACATAGTACTTTCTTCAGCTCTTATGGCTGATGCGAAATAGCGCCAATGATCAACACTCAAAGGAATGTCTGCGTTTAAGGTTTCTCTTATAGGCTTTCCGTTGTCACAGATTAAGTGCCTGTATTTGACTTTACAAAAATTAATGCGGTATATGCCATAGATAGAGAAGTTTTATCTCTAATGATAAGTATTGAATTGCTTAACAATATAATAAAAATAGGGGGTTTATTTATCTTATTTTTTTAAAAATCGCAATTATATATCATAACAATACAATTTTAATTAATTAGATAATTTTGAAGTTCAGGACTTTTCTTGCTCCTCATCGATTCAATATATCATCCAGAAACAATCTAGCCAGTCTGTGATCATGTGAAAAATTAAGCCCGCTGCGATGATTCTAGTTTTGCGCCAGAAAAGAGCTAAAATATAGATTGAGATCGCCCAGTAGCTGTGAAGTAGATGAAATCCTACGCTGCAGCGATCGCTCACAAATATATTAGGAAACATGATTAAATGATCTAAATCAACAGTCATGGTAAGTAAAAGTATGAGCCAAACTTTGGACCAATGTGCTCTAAAAAAAAACCATGCAATCAGGCCTGGAGCTAAAATATGCAATACGTAATGGACGATGATTTGAAGCAAAATGAATTAATGATTAGATAAGAAATTTATTTTATTGGATGGGCGGAATAGCATATTAGGAATTTGATGGACGCATTCTTATTTGATTTGATTAAATTTAAATAGAACCAAAGAAAGTTAGGATGAAAGCGTTGCTAAATGTATTCTTTATTTGTTCCGGGTTTTTAATTTTTGCTCAAAAGGGTTTAGATGATTTTTTATCTTATTCATTCCCATCCCATCTCATTGCAGCCGACCACATGGGCAAGATTGCATGGGTAGTCAATGAGAAGGGCATTCGTAATATTTATTCGGCCCAGGCTCCGGCATACAAGGCGGTAAAGGAAACTCAGTATTCTTTAGATGACGGGATTGAGATCAGCCAGCTATTATTTTATGGATCTGATCTTATTTTTGTGCGGGGAAGTGCGCCCAATAGGGAAGGGGAGTTTCCCAATCCTTATTTAGACGTTCAAGGGACTGATCAAGCCATTTTTTTATCTAGTAATAAAAGAGTTCAGAAACTAACGGAAGGTAGTGGGCCCTTGCTTAGAGGTGAGGTCATGTGTTTCATTAACAAAGGTCAAATCTATGAATATGATTTTACCGATAAATTAGCCCGACAACTCTTTACCACTCGGGGACAAATTGGATCCCTTCGATTGTCTCCTGATGAAAATAAATTGGCTTTTATAAGTAATAGAGGTGATCATGCCTTTCTGGGTATTTATGATTTCAACGATCAGAGCATTACGTATCCAGATCCAACCGTAGATATCGATAGTGATCCGGTTTGGTCTCCCGAAAGTAATCAGATCGCTGTATTGCGAAGGCCTTATGATCCACGCTTAATGTTTATTTCTAAGTTAGCGGCACAGCCATTTTCAATCCGACTCATCAATATTGAGGATGGGGAAAGTAAAACCTTGTGGCAAGCTGATGAAGGTAAGGGGAGCGCATTTTATGGATTATCGAGTGGGCAACAGTTGTTTTGGATGCTGAATAATGAAATTATATTTCCATGGGAAAAAGAGGGCTGGTTGCATTTATATGCGGTCTCAACTAAAGAAGGGAAAGCTAAGTTATTAACACCTGGCAATTTTGAAATACAGTATGTGAGTCAATCCCCTGATCGATCCTTTCTTTTATTTTCGAGTAATCGAGGGGATCTCAATCGTCAGCATATAGGACAATGGAAAGACTCAAAAATAACGCAAATCACGAAGGGGAAGGGGATTGAATGGTCCCCTGTGAGCGATGGGTTAGGAAATAATTTTGCTTTAGGTTCTTCCGGTCTAGAGCCTGCGGCTGTGAAGCGTTTGGAGCAAGGTAAAATAAATAATATTTTTTCTTCTGAATATTATCCCAGCTCAGATTTAACATTACCTGAGGCAGTGATATTTTCAGCGGCAGACGGTGTCAAAATTCATGGACAGTTGTTTTTACCAAAAGGATTAAAAACCGATCAGAAAAATCCAGCCTTATTGTTTTTTCATGGGGGGTCGAGAAGACAAATGTTATTGGGCTTTCATCACCGTGATTATTATCATTATGCTTATGCGATGAATCAATATTTGGCTTCGAAGGGATATCTTGTGCTGTCGGTCAATTACCGCAGCGGTACGGGTTATGGCTTGAAATTTCGAGAAGCGCTGAATTATGGGGCAGGAGGAAATAGTGAATTTAATGATGTCCTTGCAGCAGGTCTTTTTTTACAAAACCACCCCAATGTAGAAGTGACTAAAATAGGCTTATGGGGAGGTTCTTATGGTGGATACCTTACAGCTATGGGGTTAGCAAGAGCCTCAGATATGTTTGCTGCCGGGGTTGACATTCATGGCGTTATGAACTGGAATGTAATCATCAAAAATTTTATGCCGAGCTATGAGGCCTTGGAACATCTTGACTTTGCCAAATTAGCCTACGATTCAAGTCCAATTGCCTATATGGATACCTGGCGTTCTCCCGTTTTACTTATCCATGGGGATGATGATCGAAATGTGCCCTTTAGCGAATCAGTTGATAAAATAAAAGCCCTTCGAGAAGAAAAAGTCTACTATGAGCAATTGGTTTTTCCTGATGAAGTTCACGGATTTTTATTACATCGGAGCTGGATAGATGCCTATAAAGCTACGGTCGATTTTTTCGACCGTATGCTGGAATAGTTTTATTCCCAAAAGGCGACTCCTCAAACAATCTTCTCTTTATCCTCAAGTAAGGCTTCATCTAAATCATATCCTTCGACTTGTACGATTTCTTGCTTGGCTTGATCCCAATCTATTCGGCGACCTAGTTTGTAGGATAGACCACCCATATGTGAGGTCATGGCCTCTTCAAATCCTTCTTTAATGTTACAACTTGGGGTCCCACCATTTCTAATACAGCTTAGCCATTCTCGAACGTGCAAATGGGTTGAATCCACACGTTTACCATCTCTATAAGTCCAAAGGAGTCCTTTATCAGCGAAATATTTAGCTGTGGCAGAAGTAACTCCATCTACACTTCCTGAGGCGGGGTCATATTGATAGATAGGGACATTAGGATCCATTTCTTCGGATACTATTTTTTCCTTAAACTTGGTGGATTTACCATCCGCATAAATGGTCAAACTGTTCCCTACTTCCATGGTGGCATCATGACCCATGAAAGCGGTTGTTCTACCATATTGGTTACCTAAAGTGGCACTGTAAACCATAGTCATACCCTTTTCTTTTCCTGCCGCTTGACTGGAACCCGTTGAGAAATCAGGAAACTCCATATTTACCTGCATAACATCAGGAACATTTCTACCATCTTTATGGGTATAGATGCCACCTGAGGCGACCACAGAGCTAGGGATTCCCATTTTCAAGATACAATTTACACGATCATAGTCATGGGACATAAGGTCTCCCGAAAGGCCAGATCCATAAGCCCACCATTTTCTCCAACGAAAAAAATGTTCAGGATTGAAAGGAACCATAGGGGCATTTCCAATAAACTGTTTCCAATCGATGGTATTGGGATTGGCTTTTTCGTGAATGGGATATTGCCATGCCCCATTGTCATCATTACGATTGGTATTAGCTTGAATCAGCGAAACATGGCCAAGTATATTCTTTTTGACTACGTCTTGGGCGGTTAAGAAACTTTGTGTTTGCCTGTGTTGGTGACCGACTTGAAAGACTACGTTTGAGGCTTCAACAACATCTTTGAGCGCGTAAGTCTCTTTGATATTATGGGTCATTGGCTTCTCTACATAGACATGCTTTCCTGCTTGCAAAGCCGCGATGGCAATAGGTGCGTGCCAATGATCCGGTGTGGCAATGATAACTGCATCAACTACATCGCTTTCGACCAATTCTTGATGCGTTCCGAATCTTTGAACCTTCACTTCGTCTGTACTGAAAGAGTCTATAGCATCTTGTGCGCGTACATCAAAAAGATCACAGATGGCCGTGATGTGAACGTTAAGGTGCTCTTGTTCTAAAAAGGAAGACAAACGGGTGTCCTTTGGATTCTTTTTGGCAGCTTCAGCCATACTTGCGAGCCAACTTTTCTGACCAAAACCTAGTGCTCTGCACAATTGGGGACCTCTGATGCCAAAACCGATGATTCCAATTTTAATGGGATCTCCAGCCATAGGACCTGAAGGTGGTGGCGGTGAGGCATTGATATTTAATGTTTTTAGAATAGAATCTCTGGCTTGTGTATTATTAACTCCTTTACTAGCACCGGCCCACCAAACACTCCCTACGATAGGTACACCGGCAATTCCTTTCAGTAGGTCCCTTCGCGACCAATTACTCTTTTTATCTTCTGACATGACTATTTGGTTTTGGGATTTAAAAGATTTTTTTTCAATGATTGAAGCCCAAAATAAGTACCTGTAGGCATTTGATAGAGGACAAAAAGTGCAGCGGCTTCAATTAGGTTTTTGTTAATGATCCAATAAGAGCCTTCTGTACCCGCTTGAGAGGCACCTGGTAATGCCGGATGTGCTAGATAGTACATAACGAGCAAACAAATCCCAAAAATTGAACCGACCCGTTCAAAATAACCGAGAAGTAAGGAAAGGCCCACCACCATTAGGCTGAAAATATTAAGATTATCCACTAAATGAATCATACCATCACCCGAGAGCCATTGAAATAGGGGAGTCAATAGTTCAGCGCTTGACAGGTAGGCTTTGGAGGTCCATGCTGGATTATATAGTTTTAAAACGCCTTCATATAAAAAATGCCATCCTATCAGGATGCGTAAAAGGACCAGGCTATTGCGGCCCGTTTGGCTAAGATTGATATCTGTTGTCATTTGTAATTACTCAAGTAAATGTTTAGTGCGCTCTTAATGGAAGCAAGTATTTTTAATTTATAAATATAGGAAAATAAGGATTAATTAAATCTTAATAATCGATTGAAAATGAATTTTTATTAGATTTCATTGAAAATCTTAACAGTGGTCAGTTATGTTCGAGTTAAATAAAAGCAAAGCTTTAATTTTTATTTTTTGAAAAAAAGATAGAAATATCTTCAGTTACTTATTGGCCCTGTGATATGATCGCATTCCCCTTTAAAAAATCTAGAAGCAATTAAAGCGGATTTTTTTAATCATGGATGGTGATTTTTTTAATTTGAATGATAACAAATTTAGGTAATATAGGTGTATGTTCGAGGGGGACTTATCTTCTAACCGATGCTTACATTGCGATTGTACTCATTTCTTATGTTTAATATTTAAAAGATTTTAAATCCATAAAGTAATTGAAGAGTCTCATTTTATTTTTATTGGTATTAATTTTAGGAATAGCGTTTTCTATTGGAATAATAACTTTTATTTTAGACGAAAGATTACCTGAATCAAAAGGAAGTCAAGAAGCCCTTTGGTTGGCTGAAAAAATGTCAGAAGCCATGAACAAACCAGCATATGATAGCTTGCGTTTTATTTCTTGGCAATATGGATCCCATTACTTTGATTGGAACAAAAAAGAGGATTCGGTAAAAGTCATTTGGGCTGATCTTGAAGTAAATGTATCGATCGAAACCCTAGAGGGAATGGCTTATCAAGGGGGCATCATTTTGTTAGGTGATCAAAATAAAAAAGTAGTCAATCAGGCCATTCAGTATTTTAATAATGACTCTTTTTGGCTGGTGGCACCCTATAAATTAAATGACCCAGGTGTCTTGCTAAGTAGCGTAAAGGTCCCGAAAGGACATGGGTTATTGGTTACCTATACGCAAGGAGGGTCAACGCCTGGAGATACTTATCTTTGGCTGTTAGATGAGAATTATTTTCCAAGAGGTTGGAAAATGTGGGTAAAAATGCTTCCCATAGGGGGTGTAAAAAGTAAATGGACGGGATGGAAAAAAAGAAAAGGCGCTTGGTTTCCTGGAAATTTTGAGACACTTAATTGGTACAAAAAGGAGGTTAAAGATTTAGTAGTTTATTAATGGGTAAAGTATCGACACATCAAAAAATAATTGTTGTTAAATCAGCAGATATAGATGAACTAAATCATGTGAACAATGTAGTCTACCTCAGTTGGGTACAAGATATTGCCAAAGAACATTGGCAGATCCGTGCTTCTCAGGAAATTATAAATCAATACAAGTGGGTGGTGGTAAATCATAATATCACTTATAAAAAGCCATTAAAGATTCATCAAAAAGTATTTATAAAAACACAAGTTTTTGACAATGCTAAAGGGGTATTGTGGGGTCGGATGGTTTGGATATATGATGATAGTGAAGTCCTCGTGGCCGAAGCCAACACGCAGTATTGCCTCGTCGATACTCAATCTTTTAAGCCTAGGCGAATCACCGATGAGATTAAATCTATTTTTTTAGCTTATGAATAAAAGTGTAGTAATTACGGGAGTATCGACCGGGATCGGATATCAGCTTTGTGTTGATTTGATTTCCAAAGGATATTTGGTGTTTGGAAGTGTCAGGAAGCCAGAAGATGGTCAACGACTTTCTGATAAATTTGGAGCTACTTTCATTCCGCTATATTTTGATATTACAGATCATGCGGCCATTGAAAAGGCAGCTTTAGAAGTAGAAAAGAGATTGAACGGGTCTACCTTAAAAGGACTTTTTAATAATGCTGGATTGGCCGTAGCAGGCCCATTATTACACCTTTCAGTAGCTGATTTAAGATACCAATTTGAGGTAAATGTGATAGGACTGATGAAGGTGACTCAGGTGTTTTCAGGTCTTCTAGGAACAAACAACCAGAGGCAAGGCACGCCCGGTAGAATAGTAATGATCAGTTCTATTAATGGTAAAATTGCGATGCCTTTTATTGGTGCTTATTGCGGATCTAAATTTGCTTTGGAGGGATTATCTCAAAGTCTTAGAACCGAATTGAATATTTATGGAATCAAGCTTATTGTAGTGGGTCCTGGTCCTATAAAGACCCCTATTTTTGACAAGACGATATTGAAAGCCACCGAGGAGTTTAGCGATACGCCCTATGAAAAGGCCATGAATGCAATTATAAATAAGTTTATTTTGAAGACCATTAAGCAAGCGATGACCCCTAAAGTCTTGTCTGAGCGGATCATAAAAATATTCGAAAGCGCGGCACCAAAGAGTAATTACATCATCACAAAATATCACTTCTTCAATTATACTTTGCCTAATTGGCTCTCTGTGGGATTTCTTAACGCTTTTTTTATCAGAACCTTGGGGCTGAAAAGGCAGAAAAAAAATCATTGATTTAAACTCAGATCACTTCAAACATATTTTTCAAAATCATTTAAGGAAACATGGAATGAAAAATTTAATTTCTTTTTAATCCATCGATTGTCAATAATTTTTATAGAAGTTTTCTGTTTATTTATTTGAGGTGGCGGACTACCTAGCGCTTTTGAGGCGCGCGAATAAAAATCTTTTCGCGAGGGATGTTCATTGGCGCAGGCATTAAAAATTTCGTTCCACACTTGATATGTGATGATTTTCTCGATAATACCCAGGCAGTCATTAAGGTGAATTAGGTTCACGAGACCGTTTGGATTTTTGAGGACTTTATTGGCAAACCAACGTCCTGGATGCCTACGCTGGTCAAAAAGACCCGCAAGTCTGATGATGGTGCTTGGATTCTCAGAATTCCGAATGACTTGTTCAATGACTGAGAAGGGATGTTGTGTATCCAAGGTATTTTTTTCATTGATGGGTTCCTTGCTAGGTAAGTATACGGCCGTAGAACTGGTATAAATTACTTTAACTGTGGATGGAAGGTTTTTGATCAAATGTTCGAAAGGCTTTATTTCTTTTAAAGGAATCGCAATCACCAGCACATCTGTTTGTAAAAAGTCAACCCACTGAGGCTCCTCTTCTGTTAGTTTGATGAGGTAGGGGATGATCCCTATGCTCTTCATAACTTTCATTTTCTGTTGGGAAGTGGTCGACCCTTTGATCTGATGTCCCTGTTGGACCAATTGTCTGGCCAAGGGTAAACCCAACCAACCGCAACCTAGGATGCTAATGCAATAATTGGAATCATTCTTTTTAATTGCAGTCAAGTTCTTATTTAATAAAAGCGATCTGTTTTTTCATCTCTTCTGGCTAAATCAACTGACTGAGCAATTCCATTCATGGCGATATAGACCCCTTTTTTAAGACTGTTTGCCGCTCCAATAGCCGTCCCAATATTTAAAGCAGCATCGCTATTGGTGAATCTTTCGGGCCGCAGGGCACCGGTAAGGATGATTAGTTTTTCGTTTACTTTTTTTTCTAGAAATTGGCCGGTTTCAATTAAAGTATCGGTGCCATGGGTGATGATAAAAATGGAGGATTTATGATTTTGGATCAATGTTACCAACTGATTTCTATCTGCTAGATCAATTTCTAAACTGTCTTTTCTGAAAGCCGTGATAATTTCATATTCAAACGAGGGATTCAGTTTTTCTAAAAGTCGCAGGATGGCCGGATCACCTATTTCAAAGGCCCATCCGTTTCTTGTTTTTGGATAATCTTTATCAATGGTCCCGCCGGTTTGAATGAAAGTTATGTTCAATGTGCCCAATGGATTTGATTAATCTTTGACACGATTGAAAGCAAAGGCTTTAAGCATCCATTTAGGTAAGGGCTTGCTAGCCGTCCTTGCTTTTAAATTCAAGTTCCATCCCATTTTTTTGACAATGGGGACTTTGTGGGTTTCGACAAATTCGATGAGGGCGCCATCGGGATCTTCAATATAGGAAAAGAAGCCAGCAGCTTCACCCATATCAAAAGAAGCCCCATCTTGAGCGGCACTGCTGTCAACCGTAAAAGCATATCCTTTGGCTTCGCACTGCTTTCTTAAATCATCTATGCCGTTGACATCAAAACATAAGTGTATAAATCCTAAATCGCCCCAAAATCGGTCTTGGAAAATTTTGGTTTTTTCCGCGTGTTGGGATTCAAATAGTTCTATTTCACTGGGTCCGAACAATTCTGAAAAGGCGCCTGATCTTGCTTGAGAATGTGTGAGAATGGCTCGTTTGTATTTCCCTTCTTTTAGGGGCAGTCCTTGTAGATCATCATATACATCCTCGCCTTCATACAGTACCAAGTCGTAGCCTAAAATATCTTGATAAAAAGAGATGGACTTGATTAAGTCTGTACAGCCAATGGTCACACCATAAGTTGCTCCTGTATGTTTTTTTTCATTTTTGAACCAGGGTGCCTCTTGCTCTATGATATCAAAAATATTTCCGTTTGGATCACGCAGGTAAAAATGCCAAATTCCTCTAGGATCAATCATTAACTCACCGATCAAATCCAAACCTTCTGATTTAAAGTATTGGTAAGTCTTTTGGATATTTCGAGTACGAATTTTGGCACAAAAAATACCCAAATCACCTAATTGTATTTCTTGCTTGGGTGGTTGAGGAGTTCGTTGAGTATACTGCCATATCTCAAAGCCACCACCGCCTTGCAAATTGAGTGCCAACGCAGCATACCTCTCGCGAGGTTCACCTCCCGTGTAGGGCAGCATATAATGTGCGACAGCCGCATCTTCAAAAACACGAATATCCATACCAAAATATTTACGGTACCATTTCCATGATTTTTTCACATCGGTTACTCCAATGCCTATTTGCTGAATACCACTGAATACCACTGAGCTCATTTTTTTTTAAGATTTCGTTGCTACAAAAAAAGGGCTTTAAAATATCTAATACAAATTTGTAAATTATTATCTAATTCTTCTTTGAATACGACCAATTTTTCATAATATAGCACGATAGATGGAGAGTTTTGTTGTATCGGCAAGGAAATACAGGCCCTTAGGGTTTGAAGAGGTAGTAGGTCAAAGTCATATTACCATCACTTTAAAGAATGCAATTGAGCACAATCAATTGGCACAAGCGTTATTGTTTTGTGGTCCTCGAGGGGTTGGAAAAACTACATGTGCCCGTATTTTATCCCGAATGATCAATGGATTTGAAGCTCAAAATGGGGATGCAAATACGGCCAATTTAAATATTTATGAATTAGATGCGGCATCCAATAATTCAGTGGAGGATATTCGCAATTTAATTGATCAGGTGCGCTATCCCCCTCAGGAAGGTAAATACAAAGTTTATATTATTGATGAGGTACACATGTTGTCTAATCAGGCGTTCAATGCCTTTTTAAAAACACTCGAAGAACCGCCCTCATATGCCATCTTCATATTGGCTACCACAGAAAAACACAAAGTCATTCCGACGATCTTGTCAAGATGTCAGATTTATGATTTTAACCGTATTGAAATCGAAGATATTGTTGGCCAATTAAAGAAAATAGCTCAGGAAGAAGGAATTAGTTATGATGATGATGCCTTGCATTTAATTGCACAGAAGTCGGATGGGGCTTTGAGAGATGCGTTGTCTATGTTTGATTTGATTGTCACCTTTTCTTCAGACAAAAAAATCACTTATCAAAATACGATCACTCATCTACATATTCTTGATCATGATTATTATTTTAAGCTGTCGGATCTTTTTATCGAGCAAAATTTATCCGCAACATTGCTGCTATTTGATGAAATACTAAAAAAAGGGTTTGATGCGCACAATTTTCTGATCGGTTTGGCCCAACATTTTAGGGATGTATTGGTTTGTCAAAATCCAGCAACCTTAGTCTTGTTAGAAGTTTCGGAGAATGTTAAGAATAAGTTTAAAGATCAAGCTGAACGGTCTTCTACTTCATTTTTGCTTTCGGGATTGAATATGATTAACCAATGTGATCAGGGTTATAAACAGAGTAAAAACCAAAGGCTTCACATAGAACTTTGCCTGATGAAGCTGTCCCAACTTGATCGAGCCTTCAAACTTTCAGTACCTGAGAAAGGAGTAAAAAAAAAAGTCCTGACTTAGATGATCGGTTGGTATCCCATCAAAAAATTGATTCGAAAGAGCTAGCTGAGGAAAAAAGAGAAAAGCGAGACCAATCGATGCCTCAAGAAGTCTCTGAGACATCATCTACTGTTCAAAAAGAGACCCCATCTATTTTCAATAAGAATAAAACTGAGTCATCGGTAACGCGTGGTGAAGTCAAGGAAGACAAAAAGACCGATCCAGTGAGGACAGAGAAATTCGCTGCGCCTTCCTTAGAATCAGAGCCTGACAGCCTATCCCCAACACAGAAAGAAATCCCTTCGAATTTTAATAATATAACTGAGTCACCCGGAGAGCGTCAAGAGGTCAAGGAAGATGAAAATACTGATCCAGTGAAGAGAGTGGAATCAGCTGCGCCTTCGTTAGAATTAAAGCCTGACAGCCTATCCCCAACACAGAAAGAAACCCCTTCAATTTTTAAGAAAAAGAAAGATCAGCGATCCAAAGAAGTCAAGGAAAAAGTATTAAAAAATGAAGCATTTACAGAAGTAGAACTTCAAGAGGCCTGGAAGAATTTTATTGAATTACGTAAAAAGAAAGTGATAAGTGAAATGGAGCAGCTCATTTTGACACGCCAAATAACTAAAAAAGACATGAATGCTCTTATCGTGTTGAATAGCTCTTTAGAGATTGCGATATTGGATCGAATTGAAGTTGAGTTGGTTAATTTTTTACGGGAAACTTTATCCAATGATCAGTTGATTGTTCATAAGGAGGTTAAAGAAGATCCTAAAAAAGACAAACTTTATACCAGCAAGGACAAATACGATTTTATGGTAAAAGAGCAGCCCTTGCTTCAAAAACTAAAGGATAAGTTGGGACTAGATTTTGAGTATTAGTTGGGGTAAACTTTGAGCTTATCTCCGATCATTACTACATCATTGGTGCGCCTGTTGAGTTGCATTAAGTCCTTGACAGTCATATTATGTTTAACCGAAATACTATAAAAAGAGTCCCCTGCTTGCACTATATAAATATTGGATTTGCTCGATTTAGACGGTCCTTTTCGAGTCGAAAAAATATATAATTCTTGGCCGATGTTCAAGGCATCATTTTCATTGATTTCATTAAAGGTTCTTAGGTCTTTTACTGACACATTATATTTTTGAGCAATAGACCAGAGCGATTCTCCTTCCACGACAGTATGAATATTTTTGGCTGGCGATATTTTTTTTTTCACTGTTGTAGAGGTTTGAATGATTTTATCTGACTTTTCTGGTTGCTCTTCAATGTCGATCGTTGCAGCATTCATTTCTTTTTTTTGTTCTTTCTTATAGTATTGAATGGGTGTGTTTTTAGGTCTTTTCGCATTGAGCCATAAAATCCTATCAATTTCTATTTTTTCATTTGAGGTTATGCGATTCATAGTCATTAATTTATTGAGTCGTAGGGCATAGTTCTGGGAAATGGACCAAAGGGTTTCTGATTTTCCTACGACATGAAAACCGATTTTGGATTTCGATTTTTTTGACTCGAGATAGTAAATAGTATTCGCTTTTATTGGATCCTGAGGCTTGAGGTCATTGTATTTGATAAGCAGTTTGATTGAAATCCCTGCTTCTGCAGCAAGGGAATTAAGGTTATTAGAATTACCTGATAAAATAACCTTTAAGTCATTAAATTTCAGGCTCTTTGAATTTACATCTAAGAGGCCTGGCACCATTTCAGAAGGATATATTTTTTCTTCAATCTTGGTCTTTTCTACAGCTGGTTTAGGTTCAATCTCTGCTACGACTTCGGATAACGTTTTGTTTTTGACTTTTTGCTGAGTAGGAATCAATACTACATAGGTTTTGTCTTCAGGAATTTCTCCAGTACGGGTCCATTTATTGTATGTTTTGATCAAATCCACATCAAGTTCAAATTCCTTGGCTATCCAACTTAGATTTTTATTCGTCCCCTTTTTGAATTCAATCAGAGATAAGTTTTGAGAATGCTTGTCATTGATCCGATCTTGAAAGGCGATTTTATGAGCGATGAACTTCTTCACATACCAATGGGTAGAAGAATTAATTTCTAATTTTCTAGCGCCATAATTTGATTTGTTCATGTATTTGCGAGCACCCCCCATCCCTGCTTGATAGGCAGACATGGCATAAATCCAATTGTCTACTAAGAAATTGTGTCTTTTCAGATACGTTGCAGCCCCACGAGATGAAGCGACGATATTTTTTCTTTCGTCTATCTGTTTGTCTACGCGTAAACCAACTTCACGCGCTGTGAAATCTTTGAATTGCCAAAAACCAACGGCATCCGCAGAAGATACCGCATCGGAGATCAAGCCACTTTCCTGAATAGCAAGGTATTTAAAATCTTCAGGAACCCCTTCTTCCTTGAAGACGCGTTCTATAACAGGAAAATAGAGCAGCATCCGGTCTACCTTCATTTGATAATACTTAGGACTGCTGGTAAGGGAATTGACTTGCTTTTGAATCTCAGCCATCACATTTCTAGACAAAACAAGTTTCATGTTACCAAACTCAACTTCTTTGGTAACCACAGGTATACCATTAGCTAATAGTGTGAATACATGCAGAAGGCATATTATGAAGAAATTAATTTTCATTTTTTTCTCAGGATCATTAAACCATCACGAATGGGAAGCAAAAGATTATCAACCCTCGTATCTTGATGAACAAAATTGTTAAATAATTTCAAAGACTTTGTTTTTTTATCTGTTTCATTTTCATCAATAACTTTTCCGTCCCACAATACATTATCGACAATAATAAAACCCCTGGGCTTTAATTTAGGGAGTACCATTTCATAGTAGGTCAAATAATTCTCTTTATCGGCATCAATGAATACGAGATCCCAGTAGGCTTCAAGTTTGGGAATAATTTTAAGTGCATCACCGGTTTTAGTGATAATTTGATGGTTGAACCGTGATTTCGAAAAATGAGCTTTCGTTCTCGAAGCGATTTCTTCATTGATATCGATAGTAGTGATGGTGCCATCTAAGGCCAATCCCTCGGCCAAGCAGAGGGTCGCATAGCCCGTAAAGGTTCCAATTTCAAGAATTTGTTGAGGTCGCAGCATATGGCTTAAAAAGGAGAGGAGTCTTCCTTGAAAATGACCACTGAGCATCCTTGGATTTAAAACGTGAAGATGGGTATCTCTAGTAATTTCTTTTAACAAGGGGTCTTCAGTTGAACTATTGGCCTCTACATATTGCTTGATTTTTACCGGAAGGAAATCCATAATTTAAATCTAACTAGATTAATTAATGAGGCATAAAAGTCAATGAACTCATTTGGTCAATTTGTAATGCCTCCTCGGCGATTTCTCTAAGTTCGAGGGCAGTAATGAGGTCAATTTTTTTAAAAACCTCAACCAGAGAGGGGATTTTATTTAGGTCCAAAAGACTTTTTGCCATCATCAACATCATGGCATTATTATTTTCTTCAGACATAGCCATCTGCCCTTTGAGTTGCCCTTTGGCAGCACGAAGTTGACCTTCACTCAGCACTTGATTTCGAACTTTCTTTATTTCTGTAAGAACCAGCGCTTTACTCCGCTTGAAATTGGCGGGGTCCGTCGCAAAACCAATACTGAAAAGTCCAATATCCGTATAGGATAAGAATTGGGCTTCCACTCCGTAAACAAATCCGTGTTTTTCTCGAAGGCTCAAGTTTAATCTTGAGTTCATGGCGGGCCCACCTAGAATATTAGTTAATAAATAAAAAGGAATGCGTTTGGGATTATGCAGGCTGTAAGTAGGTAATCCCATAAGGTGGTGTACTTGTGAGATTTCTCTATTTTTCGACTGATGATGGGCTTGATAACCATTAAATACAGGCCTTTTTTGGATACCCAATTGCGCTTCTCTAGGAGCTAAATGCTTATTTATCAGTCGATCTATTTTTTTTGAGGAAATATTACCTAGACTTGAAAATACGATTTTTTCGAAATTAACATGGGCTTTAATAAATTGGATAAAATCAGCTTTTGAGATGGATTTGACCGATTGCTCCGTTCCTAAAATATTACCTCCCAAAGGGTGCTCATGGAAGATGATTTCATCAAATTCATCCATAATGGCATCTTCAGGCGTGTCTTGATACATGGACATTTCTTCAAGAATAACTTGGCGTTCCTTTTCAATCTGTTTCTCAGGAAAAGCTGAATTGAATACAATATCAATCAGGAGCTCAACGGCTTTTTCTATGTGAATATCTAAAATAGAGGCATAAAAGCAGATTTTTTCTTTTGTGGTGTATGCATTGAGTTCTCCTCCAAGTGATTCCAATCTATTGATGATATGGAATGATTTTCTTTTATGAGTTCCTTTGAAGGCCATGTGTTCCCAGAAATGGGCAATGCCTTTCTGGGTACTGTCTTCATCTCTACTACCAATATCCAGCATGATGCCTACATGGGCAATTTTGGTATAATTGATTTCTTTATGAATGGTTCTCATCCCGTTGGATAATTCGCTGTAATGATATTCCTGCATCTGTTGATTAAGCCTAAGTATTTTGACTAAAATATTTTATTCTCTTTTTTAGTTCCTTGGAATAATTGTTTTTGGATCATTGGATTGATTAATTTAGCTGATTATGAGACCCAATCGCATACTCATTATTCAAACTGCCTTTATTGGAGACGTGGTTCTTGCCATGCCTTTGATTGCGCAAATGCGCTTGTTTTCCCCAAAAGTAGCTATAGATTTTTTGGTTAGGAAAGGAAATGAAAGCTTACTTGCCGAAGACGCAAGAATACAAAATATTTTGATTTGGGACAAAAAGGAGAAAATTAAGAATTTAATTAAACTGATCAGAGAAGTTAGAAAAGTAAACTATGATGTAATCATTAATGTTCAAAGGTTTTATTCTATGGGTTTACTGACCTTATTGGCCCATGCTAAAGTCAAAATAGGATTCGATAAAAATCCCTTTTCTTGGAGTTTTGACCATGCCATTGCCCATTCATTGACGGATCAGGTTCATGAGGTGGATAGAAATTTGGAATTATTGAAGCCCTTAGGTGTACTAGCTAAGTTGAAGCCAGAATTACAGGTGAGTAAAGCTACGTTTGCCTCTATTGAAAAGTATAAAACAATACCCTATATTACTGTTGCACCAGCTTCTGTATGGAAAACTAAGCAGTTTCCGGCACATAAGTGGATTGCTTTTATTGAGGCCATTGAATCCCAGTTGGAAATTTATATCATTGGTGGTCCTGATGATAAGAAACTAGCAAATGAGATCCAACAACAAACCCATTCGGGCGTAGTAAATCTATGCGGGACCTTAAATTTACTACAATCGGCTGCCCTGATGGAAGGTGCTTTGATGAATTATATGAATGACTCGGCACCCATGCATTTGGCATCCGCCATGAATGCTCCGACCACGGCGATATTTTGTTCAACCATTCCAGCGTTTGGTTTCGGTCCATTGGCCGATGATTGCACGGTCATAGAGAGTGATCAAAAATTAACTTGCCGGCCCTGTGGGATCCATGGATCCAAGGACTGTCCTGAAAAACATTTTGATTGTGCCGAAAAAATCCCAGTTAAATCACTTGTAGCGCGTCTTCCTTAGTGTTTTGATTAATGTCAAATAAATTTTAAACTTAGATTCAAGTATCATGAGATATCACAAAATAGATGCCCACCTTTTTGTTGAAAATAGACAGCGATTAAGTGAACGTCTACCCCTTCATTCAGTGGTGATTCTATTGTCTAACGATCGAATGCCGACGAATGCTGACGGTACCCTACCGTTTAAGCAAAATAGTAATTTATTTTATTTGACGGGTATTGATCAAGAAGATTCAATCTTGGTACTCGCCCCTGATCACCCCAATGAGAAGTTGAGAGCACAACTCTTTCTGACAGAGACCAATGCACATATTGCAGTATGGGAGGGCCACAAATTATCAATAGAAGAAGGGACTGCCTTGTCGGGTATCGAAGAGATTCATTGGACTTCTAATTTTGAAGCTTCGTTAAAAGAAATTCTTACCGAATGCGATCAAGTATATTTATATCAGAATGAGCATTTGAGAGCCGAAACTAAAGTTCAGACGGCCAATGAGCGCTTTACTAAAAAACTCAAGAAAGATTATCCGTTGCATCAATTCAACCGTTTGGCGCCCTTGTTGTATGACCTAAGAATGATTAAATCTGATGTTGAGATCGATCTGATTAAAGAGGCTTGTCGTATCACAGAATTGGGGTTCCGGGCCATTTTGCCCGTTGTGAAGCCGGATGTTTGGGAATTTGAAGTGGAGGCAGAATATTTGCGCCATTTTTTAAGGAATCGAGCTTCGGGATTTGCTTATGAGCCCATCATCGCAGGGGGGGGCAATGCCTGTATTTTACATTATATGATGAATAATCAAAAATTAAGTACCGGGGACTTATTACTTATGGATGTAGGGGCAACTTATGGAAATTACAATGCAGATATGACGCGAACCATCCCGGTTGATGGTCAATTTTCAGCAAGGCAGAAACAGATATACAACGCCGTACTTCGTGTCAAAAATGGAGCAACGGATCTGCTGCGGCCAGGATGTTTGATTTCTGAATATCATCTAAAAGTAGGGGCGATGATGACAGAAGAACTTTTGACTTTAGGCTTATTGACTTCAAAAGAGGTAAAAAGCCAAGATCTAAAATGGCCTGCCTATAAAAAATACTTTATGCATGGGACCTCACATCATTTAGGTTTAGATGTTCATGATGTGGGCATTGCAAACAAAAAAGTAGCAGCGGGGATGGTTTTCACGGTAGAACCAGGCATTTATTTGCCAGAAGAAGGATTTGGCGTCCGGTTGGAAGACGACATTTTGATAGCAGAAAATGGAAATATCAACTTAATGGAAGATATTCCTATCGAAATAGATGAGATAGAAAATTTAATGAACCACTAATTCTTTTAAAATACCTATTTTTACAATTAATATGGAAGCAATGGAATATAATACAGAACGTAAACATTTAATTTTACGAGAATATGGCAGGAATGTACAGCGAATGGTCGCTTATCTAGCCACTATTGAGGATCAAGAAAAACGCAACAGTTATGCGGCCACATTGGTTGAGTTGATGAAAAGCATCAATCCCAATGTGAAAGATGTACCTGAATATGATCATAAGGTATGGGATGATTTATTCATTATCTCCGGATTTAAGTTAGATGTGAAAGGGCCTTACGCACCACCGGCTCCCGAGGTCTTGGTCAAAAAGCCAGATAGAGTGGTTTATAAATACAATAAAATAAAGTTCAAGCATTATGGACGTAGCTTGGAAATTCTCATCGAGAATGCTATGAAGCTTACCGATGAGCAAGAGATTAAAGGGGCCGTGATCGCTATTGGACGTCTCATGAAATCATTTTATCAGACGTGGAATAAGGAGGAGATCAGTGATCAACTCATTATGAAAACTATTGAAAGGCTATCTGATGATCATTTAAAAATGGATCTTGAAGAAGTAACAGAGTTCAAATTATTTGATTCTTCGAGAAAAGAAAATTTCAATCGAAACAGGCCTAGACCTTTTCATCAGAATAAAAATCAGAATAGAAGGCCGAATCCGAATCAGATTAAACGTAGACGCTAAGAATGGCATCTTTTCTAGTAGAAGGCGGCATCCGTTTGTTAGGAGAGATCACTCCACAGGGGGCGAAAAATGAAGCACTCCAAGTAATTTCCGCAGTATTATTAACGGATGAGACGGTTCATATCCACAATGTTCCTGAGATCAGGGATGTAAAAAGCCTCATCGAGTTATTGATTGACTTTGGCGTTGAAGTAGAAAAAACGAATATCAATGCTTACAAATTTACTGCAAGAAACGTTGATTTAGACTATTTAGAAACGCATCAATTTCTCAAGAAGGCAGCTACTTTGAGGGGATCGATCATGTTATTAGGGCCCCTTTTAGGTAGGTTTGGGATCGGAAAAATGCCGAAGCCTGGGGGAGATAAAATTGGTAGGCGGAGGGTAGATACCCATTTTGTAGGGTTCGAAAAGTTAGGAGCTACTTTTCATTATGACGGTAGCGCAGGATTTTATACCGTAGATGGGAAGCATCTCACAGGGACCTACATGCATTTGGATGAGGCTTCTGTAACCGGAACAGCGAATTTGGTCATGGCGGCAGTTATGGCAAAGGGAGAGACTGTGATTTACAATGCCGCTTGTGAGCCTTATTTACAGCAGTTATGTAATATGCTGGTTAGAATGGGTGCGAACATTGAAGGAGTAGGCTCTAATTTACTTAAAATACAAGGGGTCAATGGGTTGAGGGGGACAGATCATACATTACTTCCAGATATGATTGAAATAGGAAGTTTTATTGGCCTGGCGGCGATGACCCAATCTGAAATAACCATTAAAAATGCGAGAATAGATCAACTTGGATTGATTCCTGATACTTTCAGAAAGTTGGGCATTGAGTTAATTTTTAAGGGGGATGATATTTATATTCCAGCTCAAGATCATTATGAAATTGAGGCCTATATCGATGGATCTATTTTAACCATTTCCGATGCCATTTGGCCAGGATTCACACCAGATTTATTGAGTATTGCCTTGGTTACTGCCACGCAAGCCAAAGGGACGGTATTGATACATCAAAAGATGTTTGAAAGCCGATTGTTTTTTGTAGACAAACTCATTGATATGGGTGCCCAAATCATTTTATGTGATCCACACAGGGCTACCGTAATTGGTCTTAACCGTAAGGTTGCTTTAAAATCTATTGCGATGACTTCTCCAGATATCAGAGCAGGAGTCTCATTGCTCATCGCAGCATTATCGGCCCACGGGACCAGTGAAATTCATAATATAGAGCAAATAGATAGAGGTTACCAATTTATAGATCAGCGGCTCAATCAACTTGGAGCGAAGATCATCAGGAAAGAATGACCCATCGGAGGAGTCTCTCTTTTCTATTTTTCATCTAATATTTTTTACTCAGACGGGTATTTTTAGCATAAAAAATAGATATGATGAATATTTTTGTTACGTTGTTCTTCTGAAAGTAACGAGTCTTTCCATGTTTTGTTACTAAGATTTAATGAAGTGAGTTATCCTGATTACTTATGGATTGAAGGGCTAACTATTCATTTGCGATGATTTGAGATGTGAAAAATTAATATTTACCAATAAATAGAATTAATTTTATATTAAAAAAATGGAAGATCAGTCAAGAGGTAAGGTGGAGGCAATTCTCAGAGAACTGGGCCAAAAGATAGATGTATTGATCAATGAAACTACCTCATCTTCCATTGAGGTGCGCAATGAGTTAGAAAAGACGATCCAATTACTGAAAATCCGGAAGGAAAAGCTAGAAGAAGAATTAAACACGTATACGGGTCAAGAAAAATGGCAAACGACTAAGAACCATTTTCGCAATGCGATTGGAGAACTTAAAAAGGCAGTAGAAGCTCTTTTGAATAAAAATGAGAAAAATTAGAAGGCTTCTTTTATAGAAAAATAAATAGCAGATTGTCCATTATTGGTAAAGCCTAAATCAAGACGGATATTTAAGGATTGCTCCTTCAAGGCCTGAAATCGGCCACCAATGCCATAATTAATTTTTAGATGCTCCACATCGAGCTCTTTAAGCTGGTCAAAAACATCACCAATTCCAGCAAAAAGCACGCCCCCCAATCGCCAAAACAAATGTTGTCTACCTTCAATTTGGCCATAAAAAGAATGTTGAGCTGTATATAAATTAGCATTATCAACACCTCGTAAATAATCCTTGCCTCCCAGTTTAGACAATTTATAAAACGGAATATTACCTTGATTAAATTGCGCTGAGAGTTGAAAGGCGAGAACACGTTGATCACTAAAAAATGTTTGATATTGACGATAATCGAAAAAGAAATGTTGATATTGATAATCGCTGCCTATTATTGATCCGTACCATCGAGCACCTACTTGTATGAATTTTCCTTTACGGGGATAGAGGAGGTGGTCTCTATCATCAAAGGTCAATCCAATACCAGCTCCCGCGGAACGCCCTCCCCTTATGCCTTGCGGATCCTCTTGATTAAGCATTCCGCTAGGTATTAGATCTTTTAAAACACTATAATCAAAATCAAATAAGGCACCTGCAAATAGAGTGGAAGTTATTCCTTTCATCACATAACCTTGGGTACTCATAAATTGACGCTTGTACAACTCTTTAATCTTGGGATTGTTTGCGTTGCCTATCCCAAAAAAATAGTCAGGATAGTCAGAATACTTAATTTCGGCATTGATCCTCCTATTTTTTTGTGTAAAAAAGCTACCCTCAAGTCCTAAAATCAATTGATTATTTAAGCTATAAGCCATTTTAGGACTGATTAAATTAGGGGTATAATGGTTAGGATTACTTTTATTTTTAAGGACCATGAGTGCAAAGGCACCAAATGAAAGATTTGTTTCGGGCGTATAGGATATAGCTGGATAAATGCCTAGGTCGATATGATCTTGGAGGGAATCTATTTCCTGTCCCAGAATGAGTATTGGAAACAGCAATAAAAGCCAAATCAAGCGGAGATGCATTATTATGAAGATAAAATCATTGTATAGTGATTTTCTTTGAGATCCAAAGGTATTTATTTTAATGACTCAGATCAAATATTTTAGGCTAGCTCATTACCTGTCAATCTATTGAAAATAGGTTTTCTACGATGCTTTTAAGATGGCCTGCTTTATTTTTTTATTTTAGCAGCAGGATTGCCAAAAATGGTTTCTTTTTTTGCCACATCTGCGATGACGACAGACCCAGCACCTATCCTAGCTCCGGCACCGATGGTGATGCCGGCTACGATTATAACTCCCGTACCAATAAAAGCTTTTTTCTCAATAATCACCTCCGCATTGACGATAGAGCCTGCACCTATTTGGACAAAATCGTCTATGACTACATCCTGCTCGATAATCACTCCTGAATGGATGATACAATGTTGACCAATCACACTTCCAGATCCAATGATGCTCCCGGCATTAATGAAATTCCCATGACCCATATCGGCCGATTTAGTCACAAGAGCGTTATTGTGAATTGCATTTACAGGCATCACTTTTCTCGACTCAATAAGCATTTCAGTCAAATTAGTGCGTATTTTGTAATCGTCAGATGCAATAAAAGCTTCGCATTTTTGACCAATCAACTTAGTGAATCCATGATCATCCATCAGTCCTAATACGGGTACATCATTGATGGTTTGTTCATGCGTTGATTTATCATCATCCAAAATCCCATAGACCGTTACCTCATTACTTTGAAATATTTCAAGGGCACTTTTCGCAATTCCTTTGGCGCCAAATATGATTATAGGTTTTTCCATTTTTCTTAATTTATGTGCGCAAAGCTAATGACTACTTGACTCTAATGAAAGCGAGAAAATATTTGATGGTTATAGAGGGGAGTAAAAAAATAAGGGGGCTTCTTTGAGATTATCTTTTGATTATTGCAAGTGGTGATCGATTAGGGATATCCGCTATCAAAAAAAATCAAAGCTACCAATTTTTATATTTCAGCATGGCTGCAGCCATTTGTTTTTGTAATTCAGCAGCAGCCAAACCGGCATGATGCGCGAAATTAACTGTACTGTCGGCATAAATTATGCTTCTCGCTGAATTGATAAGTAGGCCTCCAGAATCGTTCATGGCATATTTGCAAACTATGTCCAAGTCACCACCCTGCGCACCCACACCTGGTATTAATAAAAAATGATCGGGGATGATCTTCCTTATGTGGGTTAAGGTATCCACTCTGGTAGCGCCCACGACGTACATTAAGTTTTGATCAGAACCCCATTGAGAACTGATTTCTATTACTTTCTCATAAACTTTTTGTCCGCCACTGTTTTCGATCATTAATTCTTGAAAATCCAGCGCACCGACATTTGAGGTTGAAGCCAATAGGATGGCCCACTTATTCTTATGATTTAAAAAGGGGGTTACAGAATCTTGACCCATGTAGGGAGATAAGGTAATAGCATCAAATGGCATTTTTTTGAAAAAGGCCTCTGCATATTTATTAGAGGTATTGCCGATATCACCTCGTTTGGCATCAGCAATAGTAAATACTCCTTGGGGGATATATTCTATCGTTTTTTTTAAGGCTTGCCAACCATAAATGCCCAAAGATTCATAAAATGCCACATTGGGCTTATAAGCAATCGCATAAGGGAGGGTAGCGTCAATAATGGCTTTATTGAATTCAAAAATGGGGTCTTCGGTTTCTAGAAGATGTTTGGGAATCTTTTCTAAATCAGGATCCAAACCGACACAAAGGAAAGATTTTTTACTTTTAATGTGCTCAAATAGTTGTCTCTTCTTCAAAGCTAATAGTTAAAATTATCTAAAATCTATGAGCTCTACCTCAGGATATTTTGTAAGATCAAAAGAGAAAAAATCATCAGTAAGATCTGACTGATCTATGAGTTTAGTAATGGTGTAATTATATTGATTTCCTGACTCTTCAAAAATCATAAAACTCTTTAAGTCATATTCATTGGAAATAACCATACGGATTTTATAAAAAGCTTCTACTCCCCTTTCAATAGGCTCTAAGTCAATTACCCAATTTCCTTGAGCATCTGGGATGTTCAATCCGTATTTATATCCTTCTCGATAGAGATCCCAGATATTGGTCAAGGAGATATCTTGTTCTTCTTTATCGTATGTACTGACGGTTACTTCCATAATTTCTTCACTGTAAGACCAAAGGTCTTGGCCATCATTGAAAATTATTTGCCCTGCAATTTCAAGTTTATACTTAGCTCCCTTGACATAAACGGTACCTGAAATGGATTCATCGATGGTGGATACTTCATTGATGAGATTTTGCTGAAAAGTGGACATGAAGGCTGATTTGGATTTATATTTCTTACTCATACTTTCAAGTATTAATTCTGCCTCGGGATCAAATTGGGCAGAGCTATTGAATGTCACTATAAAAGCAATCAATCCTAAACTTAGTTTTTTCATATTCTCAGTATTTAGTCTTGCTAATAAGGTTATTACTTATTTAACTCAGTTAATTTTTGTTCTAAACTATATTCATCGCTGATCAATACTTCTCGGGCTTTGCTTCCTTCAAAAGGCCCCACAATTCCAGCGGCTTCCAATTGGTCAATGATGCGACCCGCTCTGTTATATCCTAACTTCATTTTTCTCTGGATCAGAGAGGTACTTCCTTGCTGATGTGACACAATAAGTCTCGCGGCATCATCAAACATGACATCTTTATCGGAAAGATCAATAGTGCCACTTGAGCTGTTTTCTTCTCCTAGATATTCAGGGAGCATATAGGCTGAGCTATATCCCTGTTGCTCACCTATAAAATCACATATATTTTCAACTTCAGGCGTATCTAAGAAGGCACATTGTAAACGAATCATATCGGATCCCAAAGAGAGTAGCATATCACCCATACCGACAAGTTGCTCTGCACCACCCGTATCTAATATGGTCCTGGAATCAATTTTTGAGGTTACCCTGAATGAAAGTCTTGCGGGAAAATTGGCTTTAATAATTCCAGTAATCACGTTTACAGAGGGTCTCTGAGTGGCCACAATAAGATGAATACCAATGGCTCTGGCCAACTGAGCCAGTCTGGCAATCGGCATTTCTACTTCTTTTCCTGCGGTCATCATAAGGTCTGCAAGCTCATCGATGACCAAAACGATGTAGGGCAAATATTTATGTCCTTTTTTTGGATTGAGTCGTCGATTGATAAATTTTTTATTGTATTCCTTAAGATTTCGGCAACCGGCATCTTTAAGTAAATCGTATCGAGCGTCCATTTCAATACATAAAGAATTGAGGGTATTGACTACCTTGGTTGTATCGGTGATAATGGCTTCATCCGTTTCTGGTAATTTTGCTAAAAAATGCTTTTCAATTTTATTGAATAAGGTCAATTCTACTTTTTTAGGATCCACCAAGACAAACTTCAGTTGAGAAGGATGCTTTTTGTAAATGAGCGAGGCCAATATGATATTTAATCCCACTGATTTTCCTTGCCCTGTTGCACCAGCCATAAGCAAGTGGGGCATTTTGGATAGATCGGTAACAAAGACTTCATTTGAGATGGTTTTACCCAATACAATGGGTAATTCATAATCAGACTTCAAAAATTTTTCTGTAGTAATAACCGATTTGGCACTGACCATTTCGCGATTTTTATTGGGCACTTCAATACCAATGGTTCCTTTTCCCGGGATCGGTGCGATAATGCGTATGCCTAAAGCGGAAAGACTGAGCGCAATATCGTCTTCGAGATTTTTTATTTTAGAGATTTTGACGCCTGCCTCTGGAACAATTTCATAGAGGGTTACGGTAGGTCCTATGGTCGCTTTAATACTTGAAATGGCTATTTTAAAATTGATGAGCGTGCTGAGGATATTGTCTTTATTAGATTCTAATTCTTCCTTGCTAACCTTTACGTCTTTTACTGGATATTCTGTCAATAAATCAACCTTAGGATATTGATATTTTGGTAAATCTAAGGTAGGATCATAGTTTTCAGATTGATCAGCTACTTTCTCTTCTATCGGTGTTGCGTTCACTTCTAGTGCTAAGGACTCTGGTTTGACTGCTTCAATTTCAGTTTTTTCTGGTTCAACGATAAGATCAAGAGCCGTCGCATTCAGGGATTCTTTTTTAGGTTGATCGTCAAAGCTTAATACTATTTCATTGGCTGCATTAGAAATTATTTTTTCAATTACTTCTACTTCCCCTTCAGGGCCATTTCCGGATTTTAATTCGTCTTCGAGTGCTACTTCTTCTTTCACTTTAGCAATGACAGATTTCATATCCTTATCGGTTTTTATCTCCGTATTTTCTTGATTTTTCAAAGTATTTGTAAACGAAAGCCATAACGTTTGTAAGCCACCACTCCAACTTGATAACGTATGAAGGTGGGTAATATTGAAGAAATAGACATTAAAAATTACTAATAACAATAAAATTAGGAATCCAGAGCCCCAACCTAGCAGACTATTCATGAGCCAAGCCAATTCATAGCCAATCCCACCGCAAAGGAAGCCCAATACTCCAGGATCGCTGAGATTCAAAACGATGTAACCGGAGAGAAGGGTCAGCCAGATTAAATAGAAGACTGTAAAAATGAAAGATTTTTGAATTTTGAATATTTCATGATACCCCAAAACAGTCACGCTTAAATTGAGGAGAAAAAAGGGAACAAGAAATGCCCCTAAGCCAAACCAGTTGAAAATAAAATAATGGGCTGCCAATGCACCCATTACTCCAAATAAATTGGCTACGTCTTCTCCGGAGTCTTTTATTTTGGTGTCTAAAAAAGCGGATACCACGCTTTGATCAGCGGGTCCATGGCTGAGATATGACAAGAAGGCCAACAACAAAAACATCCCAGTAAATAAGAGGGTAATGCCCAAAATAATTTTAACCTTCTTATCCGAAAAAAATGAAATTTTCAGTTTGAAGGATTTCTTCTCTTTGGGTTTAGACTTAAAGCTATTACTACGCATAGATCGATTCAGAAACAAAAATAAGGCATTTAGTTGTTATGCCCTATTGTGGTCAGTGCTTCATTTATTTTTTTAATCAAGGTGGGACCTTTAAATATAAATCCAGAATAAATCTGAATCAGATTTGCTCCGGCATCTATCTTTTCTAATGCCTTGCTCACATTGCCCACACCTCCAACTCCGATGATAGGTATTTTTTTATTTTTTGATCGTAGGAATTTGATTACTTCAGTGGATTGATCAGCTAATGGCAAGCCACTTAATCCGCCAGCGCCCATGTTTTTGATCACTTCTGGGTGTTCCTTCAAGGGTTCTCTTGACAGGGTGGTATTGGTCGCAATAAGACCATCCAATTGGGTTTCATCACAAATGGTCAAAATGTCTATGAGCTGATCATCACTTAAATCTGGTGCTATTTTAAGGAGTAGTGGTTTAGGTATGTTCTTTACTTTGTTTCTCTCTTGTACAGATTTTATAAGTGCAGTTAATGGTTTTTTATCTTGTAATTCACGCAAATTAGGCGTGTTGGGAGAACTTACGTTGATGACAAAATAGTCAACATGGTCAAATAAGGCATCAAAGCAGGCGATGTAATCTGCGGAGGCTTTCTCGTTGGGCGTATTTTTGTTCTTCCCGATATTACCTCCTACAATCAAATTTTTTGGACGATTTTTTAATTGTTCAACCACGGACTTTACGCCTTTATTATTAAAACCCATTCGATTGATGATGGCCTGATCCGTAATGAGTCTAAATAATCTTGGCTTTGGATTCCCTTCTTGGGGTAAAGGCGTTACGGTTCCAATTTCGATGAAGCCAAATCCAAAACAAGATAATTCATGTAAATAATCGGCATTTTTATCAAATCCAGCAGCTAAACCTACGGGATTTGGGAATGTAATTCCCCATAATGTTTGCTCAATTTTTTTTGAGCTTATTGTGAAGAGATTTCTGATAATATTTTTGACGCCTGGAATTTTGAAGCTTATTTGAAGTAAGTACATTGTTAATGAATGTGCTTTTTCAGCAGAGAGAAGGAATAAGGCTTTTTTGAGGAGTGCGTACATTAACTTCTGGGATGAAATTCTTTTATCATTTGTTTTAAATAATTACGATCCAAATGTGTGTAAATTTCGGTAGTCGTAATAGATTCATGTCCTAACATTTCTTGAACTGCTCTTAGGTCGGCACCGCCTTCTATGAGATGTGTAGCAAAGGAATGGCGAAAGGTATGCGGACTGATTTTTTTGCGAATCCCAGCGCGCAGGGCTAAATTTTTAATAAGGGTAAAAATACTCACTCTTGATATTCTACTACCCAATCTATTTAAAAACAAGTAGTCTTCATGGCCAGGTTTTATGTGCACATGATTACGAACCTCATACTGATAGGATTTAATAAATTTCAAGGCACTTTTTCCTATGGGAGTTAAACGCTCTTTGTTTCCCTTCCCCAAAATACGAAGAAACCCAATGTCATCATAAATATTGCTAATTTTTAAGTTGACTAATTCGGAAACTCGTAATCCAGCACTGTAAAGAGTTTCAGCCATGGCACGGTCTCGGGGTCCGCTGGCTTTACTCATATCAATGGCCTCAAATAATTGATCAATCTCATGAATACTTAAGGTGTCTGGAAGTTTTCTGCCTAATCTTGGAAGTTCTAGTAGTTCTGAAGGATCGGTTGATATAAAGTTTTCATAAGAAAGGTATTTGTAAAATCCTTTGATGCCTGAAACTATTCTTGCTTGTGAGTAGGGAGAAAGCCCTAATTCATGGATAAATTTAATGAAATCTAATAAATCAATGGACTTGACTTGCAATGGATCACGAATTTTTTTACTCATATCCAAAAACTCCATTAATTTTGTAACGTCTCTCGTATAGGCATCAATAGAATTTGTTGCTAAAGCTCTTTCTAGCTTTAGGTAATTCTTGAACTGTGTGATATAGAGATTCCAACTCATTAGAAAGCAAAAGTAATCAGGACATGCAAATAGCTATCATTAACGGACCAAATTTAAATTTACTTGGTAAAAGAGAAACAGACATTTATGGCCATGAATATTTTGATACTTTCTTTGCCCAACTCAAATCCAAATATGATCAGATAGATTTGAGCTATTATCAGTCAAATGCGGAGGGTGATATTGTCTCTAAAATTCAAGAAATAGGATTTGAGGTAGATGGAATCATAATAAATCCTGCGGCCTATTCTCATACCTCTATTGCCATAAGAGATGCGATATCCTCTATCAAAGCACCCGTAATGGAAGTACACATATCTAATATTTACGCCCGTGAAGCTTTCAGAAATCACAGTCATGTCAGTGCCGTCGCGGTTGGAGTCATTAGCGGTTTGGGACTCAAAGGATATACATTGGCACTGGACTATTTCTGTCATCAATGAAGCAGACTTCATTTTATCCTGGACCTTCCACGATTCATCCGAGTATTCCGAGTTTAGTAAAGGATGCTTACGATACAGGCATATTGTCTGCCAATCACAGGAGTTCTGATTTTATGGAATTATCATTTGCTACCAAATCACAATTGAAATCCCAGTTGAATGTGCCAGATGACTATGATATTATTTTTATTTCCTCCGCTACCGAAGCCTGGGAAATATTACCCCAATCCCTCACAAGTAAGACCAGTCAACATTTTTTTAATGGTGCATTTGGATTGAAATGGGCCTATACGACCGAAAATTTGGGTATTGAAGTCATCAAATCCCCTTTTGATGTTAATGAATCTTTGCCTACCGATCAAATCAATTCCTTAGCCGATTGGCTTTGTGTCACAGCTTGTGAGACCTCTAATGGGACTATGGTAGATCAGAACGTTTTGCAGGCACTGTTTTCACGACGTTTGCCTCATCAGTTGATTGCGGTAGATGCGACCTCCGCATTAGGAGGGGTCATTTTGAATTTTCAATTAGCAGATTATTGGTTTGCCTCTTGCCAAAAATGCTTGGGGCTGCCTGCAGGATTGGGCTTATTGATCGTTTCGCCTGCAGCCATTGAGCGCGGGCGTCTATTGGGAGAACGGTCACATTACAATAGCTTTTTAAACCTAGTTGAGCATGCTCGCAAGGAGCAAACCCATTATACTCCAAACGTACTGAATATTTATTTACTTTGGAGAACGCTGGCTGCAGGACCCTCTATAGTAGTTACTGATAGACGATTACGAGATCGAATGGTTGGCTTGAATTCAATCATTCAGTCCAATGGAGCTTTGGATTGGTTGGTTTCCAATGCTTCTTTGAGATCTCCTACGGTGATCACTTTAAAAACCTCAGATCCATTGGAATTAAAGGAAAGGGCATTATCGCAAAAGATGATCTTGGGTAACGGTTACGGAGCGTGGAAAGAGAATACGGTGAGAATAGCCAATTTTCCTGCAATGGGAGACATTCAGTTCCAGATATTTATGGAGTGGATGTCCAATTTATAAGAGGTAGTCATGTCTTGGGGTAAGAAGATTGTGTCCCAATCTACTACTAAATGAGCGTTTTAATTATGATTCGTATTTATACAGATGGTGCTGCCAAAGGAAATCCCGGAAATGGGGGTTATGGTGCAATTTTGGATTATCAAGGGCAGCGCAAAGAGTTGGCTCAAGGATTTCGTATGACCACCAATAACAGAATGGAACTATTGGCTGTGATCGTAGGACTGGAAGCGATTAAAAAACCTGGTTGGGAAGTTGAAGTCATCTCTGATTCAAAATATGTGGTAGATGCGGTTGAAAAAGGCTGGCTGAAAAACTGGGTAAAAAAGGCGTTTAAGGGCAAAAAGAATATTGATTTATGGAAACGCTATCTAGATGCGGCTAAAACGCATAAGGTTAGATTTAAATGGATCAAAGGTCATGCTGGACATCTTGAAAATGAGCGTTGTGATTACCTAGCGGTAAGGGCAGCCGAAGGAGATCATTTGTTAATTGATCACGCATTTGAAGAAACAAGAAATGCCCAATGATTATTTTCAATTTAAACAATTCAAGATAAATCAAGCCAGAAGTGGCATGAAGGTGACGACCGAAGCATGTCTATTTGCAGCGCTGATTGAAGGGTCTAAAAGTCAAAGCATATTGGACATTGGGTCGGGCACAGGTCTTTTAGGGCTGATGCTTGCTCAAAGATCGACTGCGGAGGTTAGCTGTGTTGAAATTGAGCTATCTGCTTCGCTAGATATGGAGCAAAACATCAAGCAAAGTCCCTGGTCCAACAGGATCAATGGATATCATGAAGACATTCAAGATTTTTTAGTTCGAAGGTCAGGGGTATACGATACCATTGTTTCCAACCCACCTTTTTATCAAGGTCATCTTCCGGCGGAGCATCCCCAACGCCGACAAGCCCTGCATCAGTCTTCTTTGACCTATAAAATATTGGTCAAAGCGGTCAAAGCGGCCTTGTCTCCATCCGGTATGTTTTGGGTGATTTATCCCTTCTATGAAAGCCAAGTCTTTCATTTGTATGCAGAAGATCTGGGCGTATATCGGAGGAGTTATATCAACATATACAATAAGGACGGGCAGAAGAACATATTCAGGCAGATTTCTTGTTTCGGTAAAAAATCCGAAAAGTGTCCCGTAAAGGAAATAAACATAAGAAATAATAAAGGAGATTATAGTCAGGATTTCATAAAACTGTTAAAGCCTTATTATCTCCATTTATAATTACAACAATTATTTTTTAAAAGGTTCACGCGGATCATTACGCAGAGGTATCTCTTTCAAAAAACTTTAAACCGTGACGAGACAATTCATCAAGGACGGGCTCATATATTTTTTTGATGGTGGGGACTTGTACACCTGTCACTTTAATTTTATCTTCCATCAATAATTTTGCCGTGACCCCCAAGGGTAAACCTACCGTTTTGCTCATAGCCGTATGCACTTGATCTTTACCTTCGACGACTAAATGGGATTGAATTTGCTTACTTTTATTGTTTTCGATGTAATCAAACTTATGCCACATGACAATGAGATCTCTTTCGGAATCATCTAAGGTCCATTTCTTTTTCAAAATATGCTCGAGTACCTGTGCAGGAGTTCCTTCTTGAAGTCCAATGAGTTGATCATCAAATATTCCAATCCACTTGAGCTTATACATTTCTTCAGATTCCATACCGATATTAAGGTAGTGAGCTAATTTAAGTTCAATAGAATCATTGGGATTGTATTGTAAAAAAGTGTTAATGAACTGTCTGTGGGTCATATCTTTCAATCCAAATAAGGTATAACTATCGTCAGTAGCTCCTATTTGTACAAAGGTATCCCATGCCTTACAAAATCCGGGACGCCTGAGGGTTCCTCTGTAAAGGGTGTTGATGCCATTTAATTTATATACATCTAAATATTTCAGTGAGTCGCGATTGGCATATCCTTCAAAATAACCATATTCAGGAATATGGATGACTTCCGTTCTTTGAAATAATTTTTGATAAGGAATATATTTCAATCTGCCTTCTTGAATAAATTTAACAATCCCACTACCAGCAAGAACTACGTTGCGAGGATTCCAGGTAAATTTGTATTGCCAAGGATTATCAACTTTGTGGTCATCAGCCAAGAGCCCCCCTGTAAAAGTTTCAAAAGCGGTGAGTTTATGGCCTACTGATTTTATTCTATCCAAAACGCGCATTGCTGACATGTGGTCAATACCTGGGTCGAGTCCCATCTCCATAATACAGCAAGCACCTTTGGATTCAAATGATGGAGAAAGCTTCTGAATTTCATCTGAGACATAGGAAGCCGTGAGCATAGATACCCCCAAATCAGCACAAATCAGAGCCACAGGCATATGCAAGGTTGCGGGAAGCATGCTGATGACCAAATCGGCAGTTTTTAATTGCGCTCGAGCAGTTTCAGTATCTAGGATATCGAAAGGGATGATTTTTGCATTAGGGAATTTTTTTTCTGCAATCTCAGGTATTTTTTCTCCAATGATGACGTTAAAAGATGCTTGTTCCGTCATTAGATATGCAATCAAGGCGGTTGAGGATCGTCCGGCGCCTAACACGAAAATATTTTTCATTTAATGGATAATTTTGGGGGTTATTTTTTTTGTTTATTCAATATATTCGAAGAAGCTTGTGCCAAAGGTAAAACGACCATGTCTCCTATATTCACATGTTTGGGTCTGCTGAGCATGAAAGCGATGCACTCGGCGATATCCTTTGCTTGAAGGGGATCATAGCCCTTATAGATTTCTTTGGCTTTTTCAAGATCTCCTTTAAACCGAACCTGTGAAAATTCCGTTTCAACCAAGCCAGGTTTGATTTCGGAGACTTTGATACCGTATGCATTTAAATCCATTCGTATCCCTTTGGTTAAAGCATCTACGGCAAATTTTGAAGCATTATATACATTTCCACGTGGGTATACGTCGGTGCCGGCGATAGAGCCTAAGTTAATTATATGTCCTGCTTGTGCTTTGATCATTTTGGGGATAACGGCGCGCGAAACATACAGTAGGCCTTTGACATTGATATCAATCATGGCGTCCCAATCTTGGGTATCGCCTTCATGGATAAAACTCAAGCCATGTGCATTACCTGCATTATTGATTAATACGGAAATCTTTTGCCATTTAGTAGGTAGCGAATCAATGAAATGGGATACCGCTAACTGGTCCCGTACATCGAAAGAACCGATTAATATGTCGGTCCTATTATTCAATACTTTGGATAGTGCTTCTAAGCGAGAAATACGGCGGCCACAAATTATGAGACGGTATTGGTCTGCGATTTGTTGGGCTATCGCTTTCCCAATCCCACTCGAGGCTCCCGTAATGAGGGCGATCGGTTTCATGTTTTTTGTATCATCGTTATGATAGGCAAATTACCAAATTTACCCATGATAACTAATATTTGCCTTTTCTTCTTTTAAGATAAGTTGGACCACCTTCAAAAGTGATGAAGGCGGTGACGTTGTGGGTCGTCAATTTACTTAAGGCAGCATCAAAATCATTGGATGTATTGGGTAATAAATTGCGAAAGCCAAAAGAATAGCGAATTTCAGGAGTGAATTTGAAGAGTTCATAAAAAACATCAAATCCCATACCTATATCAAATGTAGTGTTAAAGTTTTTAAGCTCTAATTTCTGCCTTGTTCTCACTCCATCTCCTCTGCCTGCGGCTTCAAATTGAAAATTGGGTCCTGCAATCAAATACATATTTGAATTACCCCGCCTTGCCGATTTATATTTGAAAAGGAGGGGTATTTCGAGCATCGTGGCATCTTTAAATTCGAGGAGGTCATCTTGGCCATCGACATACCTGTAGGTAAGGTCGTATTCATAAAAAGCAACGGTAGGAGTAATTCTAAAACTCAGATATTGAAAAACATAAAAATCAACGACAAAACCTAATTTGAAACCAAAATGCTTTCCGGGGGCTATAGAGTGCAAGCTATCCATACGCGGACTAACAAAATCATCATTGTATTTGATGCGATAATCCGACCTATGAATACCGATTAAAAAACCATAATGAACATTCTGCTCATCATAATCCCAAAGGTTGTCATAATTTAAATTTTGTCCTTGAAGTCCAACGAAACTGCAAAGGCTTAAAATTATTATTATTTGGAGCCGGAGTAAATAGAACTTATCCCTAGTGTGAGTGGCGTACATTGGTTTTTCTGAAATCCTATTTTATTTAATATGTTTAAAAAATCATCACCATCAGGAAAAGCTTCTACAGAATCGGGCAGATAAGTATAGGCTGCGTGATTCTTTGAAATCAATTTTCCTATTTTGGGTAAAATCCATTGAAAATAAAACTGATAAATTTGTTTAAATGGGAATGATTTAGGTTTAGAGAATTCCAAGATGACTACCTTTCCACCAGGTTTGAGTACCCGAAGCATATCTGACAATCCCTTTTCTAGGTTTTCAAAGTTTCTTACACCAAAAGAAACGATGACGGCGTCAAAAAAATTGTCTTCAAAAGGTAAAACTTCAGAATCTCCACTTAAAAGCTCGATTTTATCTGTTAGATTTTTTTTAATGAGTTTTTCTCTACCTATAGAAAGCATACCCTCGCTGATATCGACACCTATAATTTTTTCAGGATTAAGAGAAAGCGCTTCGATGGCAAAGTCACCTGTACCTGTGGCAATATCTAAAATTAATTTAGGTTGATGATTTTTAAGCAATCGAACGGCCCGTTTTCTCCAAAGTATGTCAATACCAAGGCTGAGAAAATGGTTTAAAAAATCATATTTGCCACTTATGCTGTTAAACATGGCCGCAATCTGTTCTTTCTTACTTGTGTCCTTATCTTTGTAGGGGAGTACGTTCATTTACTGCAATATTAACTGATGCCCAACTTGTTTTTATATTTCAAACTTTTTTTTTAATGAATTCCATCAAATCTGCTAGTTTTATCAAGAGTAGTCCAGCACTTTCTGAATGTCCGGAACCGAAATTACCTGAATATGCATTTATCGGCCGCTCTAACGTCGGAAAGTCATCTTTAATTAACTGTATAACCAACAGGAAAAAACTGGCTAAAGTTTCCGTTAAGCCGGGGAAAACTCAACTGATTAATCATTTTTTGATAGATAATAGTTGGTATTTGGTTGATCTTCCAGGTTATGGTTGGGCTAAAGTATCCAAAACTGAAAAAGTCAAATGGAAATTGATGATCAATGAATATTTACAGCTGCGTGAAAATTTGCATTGTATTTTTTTACTTATAGACTCTAGGCATGAGCCTCAGGCGATTGATCTCGAATTTATGAGGTGGCTTGGCGAAAATGAAATTCCTTTTGTGATTGTTTTTACAAAGACCGATAAGTTGGGTAAGGTCAACCTTCAAAAAAGCTTAGATCATTATCGGGAAGTTTTAAGACTAGAATGGGATGAGTTACCGGTTCAGTTCCAAACTTCATCTATTTCCGGAGAAGGGAAAGATCAAATACTTGAATATGTCAGACAAATTAATGGTAGATAATTTTAATTGGGTGAGCCGATTACTTTCTTTACTTTTGCATAAAAAAATTGGAGAATATGAAGTTTACTGAAATTGCAGCTCTCTCAGGTAAAGGAGGTTTATTTAAGGTAATCAATCCAACTCGGACAGGTGTCATTTTAGAATCACTTGACGTATCCAAAAAACGAATAATTGCTGGGACAAGTGCCAAGGTATCTGTGCTTTCAGAAATCTCAATTTATATTTTGGATGAAGCAGAATCCGTCCCTTTGTTAGAGGTTTTTAGGGTCATCCACAAAACTTACGCTGGAGAAATAGGATTGGATAAAAAATCCGACCCTGAAGAACTTAAATCTTTTTTCAAAAGTATTTTACCTAATTACGATGTAGATAGAGTCTATGTTTCGGATATCAAAAAAGTGATTACCTGGTACCAAAGTCTGTTAAGTTTAGAGCTTGGTCACCTCATGGAAGAGGACGCTCCTGAGGCGAATACTAAAGAAGAAGCTAAGCCCCAAGGATTAGGTGTTCTTGAAAAAGGCAAAGTCAAGAAAAAGAATGAAAAAAGTACTAAATCAACAAAAAGGTAAAGAAAGATCAAGATTCAGCTTCCTAAATACGCTAATTTTTTCATAAATTTTAGATTGATACGATTGCGGTGAGAAGATTTAACATTCATGAAATAGCCAGTGATTTGGTCTTGAATTTTTAAATTAAAGTCATCATGGTGGTAAGAAAGAGCTGAATAAGGGATAAACCATCCAATGGCTTCCAGTTTATACCTAAATCTAAGTCCAATGCCCTTAGAGCGTAATTCAATATTACAATATTTGGTACTGTGCCGTTGTTTGAGGTATGGCTCAAAGATTTGGTGACAGTCATTGATAATCAACTTTTGAGAACCTGATCCACCCATTTTCAAGCTTTCCCAGAATGTGTAAGAGAGGCCAACATAATCATTGATATCGCGTTCTTGACTTTTGCTTTGATAAGATATATTCAAAATCATTAAACAAATGTAGGTAGTCTTTGTGTATCAAAATCAGAGAATCTTTACTTTTTCTAGGGGTTCTCTTAATTGCATTTTTGGTAGCATGAATTTCTTCGAAAACTCAAATTTATTTCTTAACTTAAACCATGGATAATAGGAAATTAAAAGGGATTGAACCCAATGATGATTGGGTTATAATAAAGACGATTGATATGCATACGGGAGGAGAGGCTGTACGTGTGGTATTGGGGGGATATCCTTTATTGAAGGAAGCGACTGTACTTGATCATAGAAATCATTTCAAAAAAAACCTTGATCATCTCCGACAATCATTAATGCTTGAGCCCAGGGGACATGCGGATATGTATGGAGTTGTAGTGGTCCCTAGTAAAAGGGCAGATTTTGGAGTTGTATTTATGCATAATGAAGGCTATAGCACCATGTGTGGTCATGCGACGATTGCCATGACCAGGCTGGCTATAGATTCAGGCTGGATTGCAAAGGTTGAGCCTCAAACAAAGGTATTAATAGAAGCACCTTGCGGTATATTGACGGCTTATGCAGAGGTTGTGGATCAACAAGTCATTTCGGTACAATTTGAGAATGTACCCTCCTTCGTGGTTGCCTTAGATCAAGTCTTGGAGATCCCAGGTTTGGGATCTGTGCGGTATGATCTGGCCTATGGGGGTGCTTTCTATGCCTTTGTCAATGCCATAGACTTAGGTTTAAAATGTGACCCGTCTCACTATCAAAAATTAATTCAGGCAGGTATGGCGATTAAGCAAGGCATTGTAACCAGTGGTGTGGCTTTTGCTCATCCTTATGAAGATGATTTAAGTTTTCTTTATGGAACAATTTTTATTGCGTCTTCTGAGCACGCTCAAGTGAATAGTCGCAATGTATGTATTTTTGCAAATGGGCAATTGGACCGTAGCCCCACTGGTTCAGGCGTTTCGGCAAGGCTGGCCATTCACCACGCGCGCAAAGAATGGACCGAGAACCATTGGATGACCATTGAAAGCATCTTAGGCAGCCAATTTAAATGTCAAATTAAGGAATCGGTAACGTTTTCAAAACATCAAGCAATCATTCCCATCGTACAAGGGCAGGCCTTTTATACCGGGCGACATGAGTTCTGGTTGGACGCTAAGGATCCTTTAGTTACTGGTTTCGAGCTGAGGTAGCTGCAGTGAAATAAGCATTATGGGGCTTTACAGCTCTTGAATTTCAAGAATTAATTAAAATACAGCTTATCATAAAGGATCAATTATAAATGCTTGTTTTCAATAGATTAAATATCAAATTTTTTCCTATATTGGGTTACATTTAATTTCTCATTTTATGATTTTAGCAACCATTGATTGGATAATCATTAGTATATTTTTTGTCATTGTTTTAGGTATTGGCTGGTGGGCCTCACGTACGGCTGGAGACAGCACAGAAGAGTTTTTTTTGGGGGGTAGAGATATGCCTTGGTGGTTACTGGGTGTCTCTATGGTTGCGTGTACCTTTTCTGCTGACACACCTAATTTAGTTACTGGCTTTGTAAGAGAAAGTGGCGTTGCTAAAAACTGGGCATGGTGGGCTTTTCTCATAACGGGTATGGTGACGGTATTTATCTATGCACGGTTGTGGCGTAAATCCAATATTAACACTGATTTAGAATTTTATGAGATTAGATATGGAGGGAAATTGGCCTCCTTTTTAAGAGGTTTTAGGGCCCTTTATTTAGGAATTTTCTTCAATTGCCTTATTATGGGTTCAGTTACTTTGGCAGCAATAAAAATTGGAGGGGTTATGCTGGGGTTGGAACCTTGGGTCGTAGTCATTGGAGCGTCTATTGTAGTGGTGATGTATGCAGCGCTGGGAGGTATTAAGGGAGTAGTTTGGGCGGATTTCTTCCAATATGGGATTGCTATGTTTGGAGCTGTTTATGCGGCATATGTCGCCGTAAGTCAACCAGAAATAGTAGAAATAGGAGGGTTAAGCGGATTGATCAATGATCCGAGAATTGCAGATAAGATTAGTTTTTTTCCTGATTTTTCTGATCCAACTGTTTGGGTTCCTTTGTTACTTATCCCATTAGCTGTACAGTGGTGGGCGGTTTGGTATCCGGGAGCAGAACCTGGAGGTGGGGGCTATATAGCCCAAAGAATGTTGTCTGCAAAGAATGAAAAAAATGCAGTAGGAGCTACGTTATTTTTCAATTTCGCACATTATGCTTTACGCCCTTGGCCCTGGATCATTGTCGCGTTGGCTTCATTAATCATCTATCCGGAACTTTCTGATATTCAGGCTGAGTTCCCCGGAATTGATCCTAAATATTTGAAAGATGACATCGCCTATCCAGCGATGTTGACCAAGTTGGGACCTGGTTGGTTGGGTTTAGTAGTGGCTTCAATCATTGCGGCTTATATGTCTACGATTGGTACCCATTTGAATTGGGGATCTTCTTATATCGTTAATGATTTTTATAAAAGATTTGTGAAGCCTGATGCCACAGAGCGTCAAATGGTAACTATGGGTAGAATCACTACGGTTTTATTAATGGTCTTTGCAGGAATTTTATCGTTGACGATCTTAGATAATGCTACCGAAGCCTTCAATATATTATTATTAACGGGTGCTGGTTCAGGAGCTGTTTACATCATGCGCTGGTTTTGGTGGAGGATCAATGCGATTACTGAAATTGTCACTATGGTCGTAGCTACAATTGTTGCCCTAATTTTGGTTTTATTGGTAGACGACCAACAGGTGGAAACCGCCATTTTGGATGGGTTTACTGTTAAGCTTTTAATCACGGTAGGGATTGTTACGGTTTCTTGGATCGTAACGACCTTAATCACCAAACCAGAAAAGAAAGAGGTGTTGAGGGCTTTTTATAAATTAACGGTGCCTGGAGGACCTGGATGGAAGAAAGTAGTGGATGCGGCCATTGCAGATGGAGACCCTTGCGATAACGGTCATGGCGTCACTTGGCAAATGCCTAAGCAAATTCTTTTGGTATTCATTGGGTGCATCACTATTTACACATCGCTGTTTGGGATAGGAGGTTTGGTTTATGGCAACATTATCTTGGGTGTGGGTTTATTGACACTGTCGTCGATTTGTGCCTATTTATTGTTCCGAATCATGTCAAAACTCAATCTTGATTAAGAAAAAAAAATTAAGTTAAGGCCAAGAAAGGCCTTTTTTTTCATATATTTATTGTACAAAAATACATTTAATAAATTATATGTATTTTTGTACAATAAATATAGAGAATATTTATGAAAAGAAAATCACTCGGGGAACTTGAGGAATTAATTTTGTTGGCTATTGGTGCGATTCAATCAACTGTATATGCCCAATCTATTCAAGATGAAATGCTTTCTCACGCGAAACGAAGAATTGATATCACAGCAATTCATGCAGTATTGAGACGGTTGGAGACTAAAGGATTCATTGATTCTGAATTGGGGGGAATTTCAAAAGATAGGGGTGGAAGAAGTAAACGGTTTGTCAAATTAACGGTTGAGGGAAGAACCCTATTAGATGAGACGATCTTAATTCGAATGGAATTTTATAAGCGATTACTTAAAAATAGTCAGCCTTGAATGATTTCAATGCAGCCTTAATTTCTTCAAATCGGGAGTATTTTTTATTTCAATGGTTATCACTTAATGCTTAGTCACCAACGTCTTAATATATTTGCACATTCACAACCTTAATAAAAAATAATGAAACCAAGTTTAGTAATATTGGCTGCGGGCCTAGGAAGTCGATATGGAGGTATCAAGCAGTTAGATGGATTTGGGCCTAATGGGGAAAGAATTATAGATTATACCGTACATGATGCCCTTGAAGCCGGATTTGGTAAAATCATATTTGTCATAAGAAAAGAAATAGAGACTGAATTCAGAGCAGCCATACTCGATAAATGGCAAGGCAAAGGTGATTTTGAGGTAGTTTATCAAACCTTAGATGCAATTCCAAAATCATACACAGTTCCTGAAGGTAGGGTGAAGCCTTGGGGCACGGCGCATGCTGTTTGGATGGCAGC